>Ga0272441_10005843_pt1 | contig 21081 bp, 18 predicted proteins | sample SSMProp6N_FD_193582 | JGI IMG/M metagenome (GOLD analysis project Ga0272441, IMG submission 193582) | Marine sediment archaeal communities from Little Sippewissett salt marsh, Falmouth, MA, United States - SSM-Prop-6N | ecosystem: Environmental > Aquatic > Marine > Wetlands > Sediment ...
GTGGCGCCGATGTTCCGGCTGCCGTGCTCGCGAATGTCTATCCCGCGCAACTTCAGCCCCAGCCAGAGCCCGGTTGGAATCGAGCCCACGACATACGACAGCGCTATGGCCCCTACGCTCGTCAGAACGGTCACTTGGGCTCGCCTTCGCGCAGTTCGAGACGGATCGGCACGCCCTCGAATCCGTATTTCTGCCGGATCCTGTTCTCGATAAACCGGACGTAGCTGAAGTGAAAAAGCCGCTTCCGGTTCACAAACAGCACGAACGTCGTCGGCTTGATGCTCGCCTGGGTCGCATACAGGATCTTGGCGTACTTGCCTTTGTGGCTTGACGGCGTGTGGCTTGCGCGTATGGTCTCCATCAGCCGGTTCAGTTCACCCGTCCCGACCCGCTTCTCGGCCGCCGCGGCCACCCGGTCGATGTACTCGAACGTCGCAAACAGCCGCTTCCGCGATACGGTCGATACCGTCAGGAAAGGCAGATACTTCACGAAGGGCAGTTTGAACCCGATTTCTTCGCCGAGCGACTTGTACTTCGCCTCCTTATTCTCGACCAAGTCCCACTTGGTCCAGACCAGGATCGCCGCGGTGCCGCTCTTCTGGATGTATTCGAAGATCCGCTTGTCCTGTTCGCTCACCCCCTCCGTCGGGTCTATCATGACCAGGCATACGTCGGCCCGCCGGATGGCGCGCAACGCCCGGCTCACGCTGAAGAACTCGACGTGTTTCTTGATGCCCGCCTTCTTGCGCAGCCCGGCCGTATCGATCAGGAGGTAATCGGTGCCCTTCCAGTGGAACTCGGTGTCGATGGCATCCCGGGTGGTCCCGGGCCGCTCGTCTACGATAATGCGATCCTCGTTCAGGAGGGCGTTCACGAACGAGGACTTGCCAACATTGGGCTTGCCTACGATGGCCACCTTGGTGACGGCCCGCTCCTCCTCTTCCTCAGGCGCCGCGACCGATTCCGGAAGGTCCTCGAGCACCGCGTCCAGCAGTTCTTCGACGCCCAGGCCGTGCGTTTCCGACACGGCATAGGGTTCGCCCATGCCGAGCCTGTAGAACTCGGCCCGGAGTTCGGCGAGCTTTGCGTTGTCGAGTTTGTTGACGGCCAACACCACGGGTTTGCCGAGCCGAAACAGGTCCTGGCACAGCTCCTCATCCGTGCGCGTGATCTCCTCCCTGCCGTCCACCAGAAAGATGATCGCCCTCGCCTCCTCGAGCGCGCGCCGCACCTGTTCCTGCGTCTTGATGTCCACGGCCTCGCTGGGTTTCTCGACCACGCCCCCTGTGTCCACCACGCGGAATGTGCGCCCCCGCCACTCGGCCACCCCGTAGGCGCGGTCCCGCGTAATGCCTTCCACCGAATGGACAATGGCCCGCTGTTTGCCCGTGATGCGGTTGAACAGGGTCGACTTGCCCACGTTCGGCCGCCCGCAGATGGCGACCAGCGGGAGTGCGCGTTTGCCGGGCATCAGGCTTCGTCCTCATTGCCGATTTGCTTGACCCCCGCATACATGTAATCCACGTACGAAAGGGCGCTCACCACCACGGTCGCGATGAGGAGCTTGTGCGCGAAGCCGACCTCGAGCAACACCGCGATCACGAGACTCATTTGGAACGCGGTCGTCAGTTTGCCCAACAGGCGCGGGCGCACGTGGACCGGGCCGTAGAATTCGTTGATCGTATACGCCCCCATCACGATCATGATATCCCGGGCCAGAATCACCACCGGGAACCAATAGGGCACGCGACAGGCGAATTGGTCATTCGCGGCCAGGAACACGAAGGTGATGTTGATGATGAGCTTGTCCGCCAGGGGATCGAGGAGCGCGCCCAGTTTCGTCTTCTGGTTATACGCACGCGCAACAAACCCGTCCAGCGCGTCCGAAAGCCCCGCGAGGACGTACACACTCAAGGCCGCGTACCGGATCCACTGCTGTTCGCGCGTGTAGCTGATGACCAGCCCGGCCAGCACCGGCACCATCAGCAGGCGAAACAGTGTAATCCGCGTTGCCAGGGTCATAGGTTCGCTTCCGGTGATAGGAGCCCGTGCCGCGCCAACTGTCCGGCCGGCACCAGAGTGAAGCGGGCAAGGACACAACGGCCGGCGCCCACAACCGAGCCCCTATTCTTCTCGCTTTCTGAGGTAGCGCCGAATCTGCGCCACCAGCTCAGCCGGCAAGAAGGGTTTCACGATAAGGGCCACCGCGCCGACCTTGAGGCTTTGGGCGCGTGCATCCGGCGTGTGCGCCGAACTCAGGCAGACCACCGGGATATGCTGCGTTTGCGTGTTCGCCTTGATCTGTTGGCAGACCTCATAACCGCTCATCATCGGCATCATGATGTCCAGAAGAACAAGATCCGGACCTTCCGAGTCCACCAGGTCCAGCGCGCTGATCCCGTCGTAGGCACAGACCACCTCGAATCCCTCCGGTGTAAGCGTCCGCTCGATGAACTCGACCACGTCCGGCTCGTCATCCACAATAAGGATCTTCGGCTTATCCACGCTACCTCCTGAACCTGCCCCGGCGGCGTTCGCCCACCGTCACGTCGAACGAGTACATCCGGGTGCGGCGCGTGCGGCGCGACGGCCTTCGGTCGACCTGGACCGGCCTTGGCTGAATCCGCCGGATGTCTCTCTGCACCAACTGCACGCCGTGGTCCGTTAAGGCCTCGGTATTCGTCTGGACTCGGACTACGCGGCCTTCCACCGGTTTCGAAAGCGGCTCCTCAAAATCGTCGTCCCGCATCATCTGAACCACAATGCGGGCGTCCGGGGGCAGGGCTTCCAGCATCCGAATCCGAAACCCGTACGGGCTCATATCCATGGCCACGCCCTGAAACGGACTCGGCGAACCGTCCTTCTCCCAGACCAGACAGGGGCGGCACACCGGTGTGCGCGACGCTACGCGTCGCCCGCGCCGCAGGGACTGCATGTCTGATGTGAAGAACATCTCGTCCATCGTACCGTCCGCCTGGCGCCTCCTGATTCATCGGCACATGGGCGTACCCCCGCCTTCCTACCCCCAAAGGATACAGAAAAGCCCGTCAATTGTCCAGAAAGCCGTTCGCTGGATTCAAGGTCTAAGTGCAACAGCGTAAGGGCCTGACCAAGAGGGCGTTGCGTCGCCGCACCTCGTTTTGCGTGGCGTATCTCCTTGAATGGTTGAGAGATACACCACGCAAAACGAGGTGCCGAAGGGGGAAAGGTTGTTGCACTTAGACCTTGAATCCGGGTTCCAGGGGCGGCCTCGCAGAAACGGGTTTTCTTCCTCTCCCTCGAATTCGGCAGCGCTTCTCGCGCTCCTCGTCCTCGTGCGGCCTTGTTGCCTCGCGCAAGAATCGAGTGCGAATGGGTTTGCACGGCCCAGCGTTGTGCTATATACTTGGCGTAAAGCGTTCAGTGAGGTGCGCCCAATGAAACGACTAACACGCGTGTTCTCCTTAGGTTCCGTGGGCGTTATTGCTGAGGACGCCCGGTTGACGCCGGGTCGCGGCGAGTCTGCAGCATGGCGCCCGCCTATCGACATCTTTGAGCGGCTGGACGGGATTGTCATTGTGGTTGAGTTGCCGGGCGTCGACAGGGACCACATCAACGTGAGCGTCGAGCGGGGTATTCTTAGTATCACGGGCTTTCGCCGAAAGTACATCCCGAAGAACACGGAGCGGGTCCACCAAATGGAAATCCCTGACGGTCCGTTCGAGCGTAAGGTTCAGCTTCCCGATCGGTCGGACGTGGACCATATAGAAGCAGAGTACCGAGAGGATTCTCTGACCATCGAGATTCCGAACAAGGAGTCCTAATGGACGCCCCGAATAGCCCTCAACAAGAGGAGCCGAAACTGGACATCCCGGAAACGCTGCCCTTGCTGCTGCTGCCGGACCAAGTCGTGTTCCCGATGAGCCTGGTGCCTTTGCGGATTACGGGCAAGGCCGAGATCGAGCTCATCGACAAGACCGTAATGGGGGATAAGTGGGTGGCGTTGGTGACGGTTCGCGATCCGAAGATTCGCGATCGCGGTCTGGACAATGCGTATGAGGTCGGGTGCGTTGGCCGCATCATGCAGATGCAGCATACGCCGGACGGGAACGTGAACGTAGCCATCCAGAGCCTGAGACGGTTCCGAGTGGTGGCGTTGGTGCAGCGTGAACCCTATGTGGCTGTCCGAGTTGAATTGCTCGAGGATCTCGAATCCGATCCCGATGAGATCGCGCCTCTGGCCGTCACGCTGAAGGCGCAGATGGCCCGCTTCATCGGGCTTTCTCCGGACATCTCGGACGAAGCGATCCGGGTGATCCAGAACATCGAGGATCCCGGCTTCCTGGCCGACCTCGTCGCCGGCAATCTCAACATAGGCATCGAGGAGAAACAGAAGGTTCTGTCGTCCCTTGATCGTAAGCAGCGCCTTGAACGGCTCATCTTCGCACTTGCGCGCGAGATTGAACTGGGCGAGGTCTCAGAAAAGATCCAGCATGACGTAAAAAGCTCGATCGACAAGAGCCAACGCGAGTTCTACCTGCGCCAGCAACTCAAGGCGATTCAGGACGAACTCGGCGAGGGTGAGGAGAAGCGGCCGGAGATTGCCGAGTACCACAAACGCATCGAGGAGATAACGCTGCCGGAAGAGGCGAAAAAAGAGGCCGTGCGGGAGCTGGACCGCCTCGCCAAAATGAACGAGGCCAGTGCAGAATACCACGTGATCACGACCTATCTTGACTGGATCGTCGAGTTGCCGTGGAACACGATGACCGAAGACCAACTCGACATCGCCCGCGCGGACAGGATTCTCAACGAAGACCACTACGGGCTGGACAAGGTGAAACGGCGGATCCTCGAGTACCTGGCCGTGCGCAAGCTCAAGCCGGACGCGCCGGGCCCCGTGCTTTGCTTTGTAGGGCCCCCGGGTGTGGGCAAGACGTCGCTGGGCCGTTCGATTGCGCGCGCATTGGCCCGGAAGTTCGTGCGCATGTCGCTCGGCGGGATGCGCGACGAGGCGGAGATCCGCGGGCACCGCAAGACCTATGTCGGGGCCTTGCCGGGCCGGATCATTCAGAGCATCCGGAAGGCCGACTCCAGAAACCCGGTGTTCATGCTCGACGAGATCGACAAAGTGGGCAGCGATTTTCGCGGCGACCCCTCATCGGCCTTGCTCGAGGTGTTGGACCCGGCGCAGAACGATACGTTCACCGATCATTATCTTGGGGTCGCGTTCGACCTGTCGAAGGTGATGTTCATCGCGACGGCGAATATGCTCGACACGATCCCCTGGGCATTGCGGGACCGGATGGAAGTCATCGAGATCCCGAGTTATACCATCGAGGAGAAGCTGCAGATTGCGCGCCGCTATCTTGTGCCGCGGCAAATCGAGGCCCACGGCATCCCGGACAAGAAGCTGAGCTTCACCACGGCTGCGCTGCGAAAGATCGTCAGCGCGTACACGCGGGAGGCCGGCGTGCGCAACCTCGAGCGTGAGATCGCCAACGTGTGCCGCAGTTGTGCGCGGGCGTTCGCCGAGGGGCAGCGCAACCCCATCAAGATAGGACCGCCGGACCTGCACACGCACTTGGGCAATGAAAAATTCTATCGCGAGGATGCCGAGCGCACGTGTGTGCCGGGCGTGGCCATCGGCATGGCGTGGACCGAGACCGGGGGCGATATCCTCTACGTGGAAGCAACCCGCATGCCCGGCAAAGGCGAGCTCATTCTCACCGGGCAGTTGGGCGACGTGATGAAGGAATCGGCCCAGGCCGTGCTCAGCTATGTGCGGGCCAACGTCACGCAACTGGGCATTGCGTCGAACGACCTCGGCAAGACCGACATCCACATCCACGTGCCCGCGGGCGCCGTGCCCAAAGACGGGCCCAGCGCCGGCGTCACCATGTTGACCGCCGTGGCCTCGCTCCTCACCGCCAAGCGCGTGAAGAACGGGTTGGCCATGACCGGCGAGATCACCTTGCGCGGGCTGGTACTCCCCGTCGGCGGCATCAAAGAGAAAGTCCTGGCCGCTACGCGCGCGGGCATCAAGAGAATCATCCTGCCCGCCCGCTGCCAGAAAGACCTCGACGACGTCCCCGAGAGCATCAAGAAAAAGGTCAAGTTCGACTTCGTCACCCGCATGGACGAAGTGCTCGCCATCGCCCTGCAGAAGCGCGGGTGTTGAGTCAGAACGACAAGGCCGCAACGGCCAGCATGACGAGGCCCACGAGGAGCTTGGCGAGCATGCCGCCGACTTTGCCCAACGTGGCGCCGAGCCCGGTCCAGAGGGCCTCGTGGGCGGAGCGGTTGCCGCTGAGGAACTCGTAAGCGGTCGCGCCAATAAAGGCGCCGAGGCACGCGCCCACCAGGGTGCCGAGAATGGGAAACCATGGCGTGCCCACAACGCCGCCGATCACGCACCCCACCAACGCCGCAACCACGCCGCCTTTGCTGCCGCCGAAGCGGGAAGCCCCATAGCCGGCGGCCAGGAACTCGACTACCTCGCCGAGCCCGGCCAGCGCGACCAAGCCGAGCAGCGCCCAAACCCCGAAGTGCTCGAAGCCGGTGAGCGCCCAGACCGTTGCCAGGGCTGCGAGGATGACCCAGTTGCCGAACAGGCCTACGAGGTCCAGCGCCAGGCCGATAACGACGGCGAACGTGAACAGCATCCAACCCAGAATTGCGACCAGGGTCATCATAGCAGGCCACCGTATTTGTACCGCAGGCGTCCCGCCTGCACCGGACACGCACTCCCGAAGCACCATCTGGACCCCGGAGACGATCCCAAATCCGCAGGCAGATTCCCCCGCCATAATCCGCTAAACCGTCAATGGCCACGAAATCGGCTCAAGGTTGTCAACGACTCACGGAGTCCACTTCGTCCACGAAGTCCATTTTGGCGGGGTAATCTGCGTAATGCAAGGCCTGACCCCATCCCGGGCCGGGTGCGGAAGTTGGGCTACCGTTCGGCGCGGGTGAGTTCGTTGAGAGTGCGTTCCAGGCCGGGTTTCTGGGGGTGTCCGCGCCAGGCCACCATGCCCTGTCTGTCGATCACAAAGGCGTGCGGAATGGAACTGATGCCGTATGCCCGGGCGGTCGTGTAGTCCCCGTCGATGGCGACGGCGTAATCCATGGCATCGCCCTGATCCTCGACAAAGGCGCGGACCACGGCCTGTTCTTCTTGGGTGATGCCGATGACGACGACGCCCTTTTCGGCAAAGGCGTGCTGCAACTCGGTCATGTGCGGGATGGAGTCCCGGCAGGGCGGGCACCAGGTCGCCCAGAAGTCGAGGACGTAGATCGCGTTGCCGGCGTTCACGTCGTACGGCCCGCCCTTAACCCATTCGGAAATGACCACGGGTGGCGCGGGCTCCCCTGGCTTCGGCCCTTCCACCGGCTGGCATCCGGGCAGGGCGATTACGAGGATTAGGACCAACGCGAATGGCAGGGCGCGCCAGGGCCTCGGGCTCAGTCTGGCGTTCCGCTCGATAAGCCACGCAAGCGCGTCCTTGTCAACAATGTACGTCATCTATCGTCTACCTTGTTCTTTTGCCGCCTTTACTCAGCGCGGGCGACCTTGCCTTTCAGGGGGCCGGGGCGCTGATCGCGGTCCATGTAGTCGGGCCAGAGGGGACAGTTCAAGTCGATCCAGGTCTTGATGCGGCACATTTCGTCGCGGGTGAGCCGGACGTCGTGGTGGCCGGCGTTGAGCACGTCCCAGAGCCTGCTCTTGAGCGTGCCGAACGTAAGCGGATCGCGTTTCTCGCAGCCGCCCGAGTTCCACCCGTAGTCGCAGTAATCCACGAGCCCCTTCGTGATGAGCGTGCGGTAGGATGCCGGGACCCTGTTGGCGTCGAGGGTCCCCGTGAAGTCGAGCTTCATCTTGTGTTCGGGGTTGTGGCACTGGGCGCAGTGGGCGTCGAGCACAGGCTGAACCACCTGCTCGAAGGAGAACGGCCGCCCTTCCCACGGCGCGGCATCGAGATCGCGCGGCGTGCGGGCCATGAGACGCCGGGCGTTGGCCGGGGCGGTTTGGCGGGATTCGTGGCACCCGATACAGCTCCTGCGCTCGCCGGGCTGGAGTTGAACCACGCTCCGCATGCGCTGGAGTTCGTTGAGGTCTTCGTCGAGCGCCTGGAAGTAGAGCACCTTGCCGGCGGGGGCGAAGAAGTCGGCCGAGCCATCCTCCGCGACGGGCACGAGACCGTGCGACGCCTTGGCCACGTAGGTGGGCCAACCGGACGGCCCGCTCACGAGATCCACGGGCGAGGCGTACCAGTGGAGGAAGGGCTCGTGATCGTTGCGGTACGCGCCATTGGGCAGGCGTTCGAGGTCACCGCGCACCTCTTCCACGACGCGGAGGTACTTGACCCGCCCGCGCTCGACGGCCGGCCCGAGGCCCTGATAGACGTCCGCCAAAACGAACTCGCCGCGTTGCGGTGCGTCGGGCGGGAGTGCGCTGGCCAGCACGGGCGGGGGCTCTTGGGCGCGGAACAGCGTGGGACACATGCTCGATATGGCCGGGTCCGCGTAAACGAGCTCGCGGTTGCCGAATCGGTCGATGACGTAGAGGCCAAAGCGGTCCCGCGGCGCGTGCGCGCACAGGAAGTAGTCGCGCGCGAGGGGCACGGCGTCGCGGAAGCATTCCTCGGACGGCGGTGCCCCCGGCCACGGCACCTCGGGCGTGAGGCTCGTGATGGCCTTGGGGTTGAAGCGGCCCGTGTCGGCGTCCACCAAGGCGATGGGGCCGTTGAGGTCGCCGAAGTGCGAGATGAGCGTGCAGCAGAACTCGTTGGTGCCGGGTACCTCGCGACCGTTGGCGTAGCCGTTGGGCTGAATGATGTCGTTGCCGAAGATCAGCTCGGGTTTGGCGCCGTCGGGCCGGATGCACCACAACGTATGGCCGAAATCGGCGGCCTTGTCGAGATACTCGGATCGGGTCCAGATGATGCGGCCGTCGCTCATCACCGAGGGCGCCCACTCCGTCAGGTTGGCGAAGGAAAGGGGGCGCATGCCGTTGCCCTCGGTGTCCATGCGGAACATCACCGCGGCTTGCGGGCGCCAGCAGAGGTAGCGGGCCTTGCAGCGCGTGCTGATGAAGGCGATGCCGCCGTCGGGCAGCGGGCACGGCCAGTAGTCATGGAAGGGCCCGTCGGTGAGCTGGCGGAGACCGCTGCCGTCAGGGTTCATGGCCATGACGTGGTAGTAGCCGTCGGCCGACGGGCGATAGCCGAAATAGACCTTGCTCAGATCGAAGTCCGCCATAGGCGTACGCGCGATACCCTCGTTGGCCTCAAACAGGCGGGTGACGATTGCCTCGCCCGGCTCCAAGCGCCCCTGCCGCCGGGGCACGTCGACCACGCAGATCGCGCCGCCCGGCCGGAACGGCGCATCCAGGATGACGCTGTAGTTGTGTGAGGGCCGGAATGGGCGGCGCTTCACAAACAGGAGTCTCTCGATGGGTTCAAGGTCAGGCTCGCGGAAGAAGAGACGCCGCTTCGCGTTCCGCGCCTTGAAAAAGAGCCGGCGTTCATCCGGCCCGGAAGGCTCCGGCAGGGCCAGGAGTCGCGCTTGCGCGGCGCGGGACTTCGCCAGTTCCGCCTGTTCCGCGCTGACGTTCAGCCCTTTGGCCGCCAGCCGCGCGACCAGTTCGTCCATCAGGGCCAGGGCTCGCCCGACCGGATCGTAGCGGAACAGGTGGAGCACATACGGCGCGTTGTCCGCTTCTTGGATGGTAAGCGTGTATTCCGGACCGATAGGGCCGCGTGTGGCCGGAATCGAGAGGGTTCTGCGCCGAGATTGCGTGTCAAGCGTCAGGCCCTCTTCGAGTCCGGGCGCATTCCCCTCGATAGTCACAGTCTCGTCCTTCGAGCAGAGGCTTACGTTGACGCGGAACACGCCGTCCAGGCACGGCGCGATCTCGGCTATGGCCAGGGACGAGAACGTGAAATTCATGGGACGGCCCAAGCTGTTGGTGTGCTTGCCGCCCATGCCGAGGCCGACGCGCAGGCCGGCATCCCTGCAATTCGGAAACAGCGCGAGCGGCAGACGCAACTCGCAGCACTCGAGCGCCGCGTCCAACACGCCGTCGATGGGCGTACTCGTGTCCAAGACGGTCTTGTTGCCTTCGCGTGTGTACGTGTTGAAAAGCAAACCGTCCTTGGTGTAAGCAATGACGCCGCAGCCTTCCCAGTTGCCGCTCGAAACCACGGCTAGGTGGCTGCTGAGGAGCTTGTTGGTGCGCAGCGCGAGGTACACGTCGTCTCCGTGCCAGCCCGCGGTCAGTTCATGCTCGATCAAGGGGCCGAGGTCGAAGTCATACGGCCACGCGACGCGGACCACCCCGCGCGACGCCTCGGCCCAGCAGGTGTCATCAAGCACCCCGTCGATCTCGGGCGGTGCCGAAAGCGGCGCCAACGGCAGGCGGTCGTCGCCCACGTGGCGCGGGTATTCCTTGACGCGGCCGTTGTACGGCACCAAGGCCGGGCTGATGTCGGCGCGCCCGTAGGTCTTCAGCCAGGCGTGTTCCTCGCCGAGGAACGCGTAGCGGAGTTGCTCGTCCATATCCGCCACGGCTTCGCCCGGGGCACGCCGGGGGATGGGGCCGATCCGCTCCTTGGGGATGGGGGCGGTTTGGCCGAAGACCTCAATCTCGTCGATTCGTGCCTCGCTCGAGTTGGTGCTGCGAATCGCAATACGCACCCAGCGGGCCCGGACCGGTTCGAACATGCATTCCTTTACGGCGAAGACCGGCTCACCATCCGCCTGCTCATAGACAAGGTCCCAGGCCGGCGCCGCGCTGTCGTCGTCATGCTTGGTGGCCGTCAGAATCGAGAACTTCGTGGGCGCGCGGTCCCGATGGCGGCCGGACGCGTCGTTGGCAAAGGCTACCCTATAGACCCAGTAGACGCCGCCCAGGTCGATTTCCACCCAGGAGGGCTCACCGCTGCTTATCCAGCTGTGTTCGTTGCCGAAGAGGCCGTCGTTGAGATGCGCCACCCGATGAATGGCGTGTCCCGGCAGTAGTGACGAGGCCGCAGGCTTGGCCGGCGGGGCGAGGGCGAGGTTGGTGAAGCCGGCGTCGTCCTTCGCGCGCGCCTCTATCTCTTCGACGAAACCGGCGGGGACGACCGCGCCCTCGGTGTCCGTCTTCGGCGGCGGGGGCGGGCCAGGCACGAAGCCCGGAGAGCCTGCGGGAATGACCTTGGAGACCACCTTCTTGACGGTCTCCCAATCCGCACCGTTTACCGAAAGACGGATCTCGAAACTGACCGGCGTTCGGTCTCTGTAAGCGCCCAGGCGATCCCGTGAAAACACGACCTTCGAGACCGGCGCGACTTCCGGCAGTTCTACCTCGGCCCACGCCGGGCCTTTTGTTGCGGCAATCCAACTGCGTGCATTGCCATACTCGCCGTCGTTCAGATGTTCGACCTGGTGAATCGCATGGCCTGGCAGGCACGACGAGGCTGTCGCCTTGCCGCCATTGTCCGCCAGCGCGAGGTTGCGTTCTGCGTCAGGACCGTAGACTTCAAGTTCGTCGATGCACGCCTCTTGCGACGAGTTCGTGGCGTGGATCACGAAACGGACGAACTTCGCGTCCTGCGCCGGGAACGCGACCGCGTTCGGTTTGTCAGGCATAACAGGCTCAGCCGCCCAAACCGGGAGGGCAAGGACAACGGCCAGTAGATGAGGCAACCGCAATGCGAGCAAACGCATGTTTTTCATGAGAATCGCCTGCTGTAATGGTCGCAAATGGTGCGGATGAATGCATCATAATGCAAGGGATCGCCCACTTGTGGGGCAGGCGGCGCCGTTCGAAAAGATGCGCCCATCCGGTTCACATTATCAAGGTCTACAACGATGGCGCAGCGGCCTTCGAGTCCGTAGCCGGTCCGACCGCCGCGACCAGCCACAGACCGGAGTTCCGCAACACAGTGTCTGACAAGATCGTCAGGACGCCTATGGGTGGTCTGATCTTGCCGGAGGGGCGACTGGAAGGAAGCAGATCCATTGACGACCAGCACGCCACCCGCTATTGCGGCGTCACTGTAATTGTGAACGTGCTCGTGGTGGGCCTCAAGGTCTCGCTTGCGATTCTTGACCGCTTTGCGGTGTTCGGTCATGACGGACTTTATCTCGATGGCGATCTGAACCGCTGAGGGGCTCTGATTAGGGACCATCTCGGCATCTGAAGGGACCTCGATGCCGAGTCGCGGTTCGCCCAGTACCAGGTCAACGTTCCATTCCGCGGTGCCCGCTCTCAAGGTGAAATTGAGCTGATAAACGATTCCACCTGCTCTGGCCTTTTCTTGGATCTTGGGACAGTACGTGAACAGGTCGCGGACGATGGCCTGTGCCAGTGCATTCGAATGCTTATCGGAACGCGGGTGATATCCGAACTCGCGCAAGTGCTCAAGAAACGATTGCGGGTTCGGACTCATTCGCGGCTGCCCTTCTTGCCATGGGGAACAACGAATTCGATAGCACTGTCCTCCGGGGGAAACCCAACATGTTCACGTCCCAGGTCAACGTACTCCGGGTCGATTTCGACACCGATGGACGATCTATGCATGAGCATTGCCGCGATCGTGGTGTTCCCAATGCCCCAGAAGGGATCCAGCACGGTGTCGCCAACGAATGAGTACATGCCAATGAGACGACGCGGCACTTCAATAGGAAAAACAGCGGGGTGCTTTCGTTGCGCATCGCCAGGGATATCGGACCAGATTTGACGAAACCAGGTCTGGTAGTCTTCTTTGCTTATCAAGGAGAGGTCGCGCTGTTCCTGAGTGGGGTGGCGGTATTCGCCGGGCTTGCGGAAGACCAGGACATATTCGATGTCGTTCTTGATAATCGCGTTCGGTTCGTAAGGCTTGCCCAAGAAGCCGGACCCGTTTGCCGGCATTTCGGTGGCAACGTTTGCAATCTTGCTCCAGATGATCGGCGCAAGCGGGTCAAACCCGATTTCCTGGCACTGGACTTGGAGGTAGGCGTGCAAAGGCTCGACCAAATGGCGCCCGGTGGCTTTGCGCGACCTGCACACGTCCCCTACCACCACACACAGACGCCCACCGGGCACCAGCAGTTGGTGACAATGGCGCCAGACCTCACCGAGGGCATCGAGAAAACGGGTCTGGTCATCAAGATGGCCAAGCTGCGCCCCATCGAGGTCATCCCGGTACCGCTTCAGATTCCAGTAGGGGGGTGAGGTCACGATGAGATGAACCGTCGTGTCAGGAACCAGAAGAGGGAGGTCGCGAGCATCGCCTAGATAAACGGTATGACGGTTCCTGAGAATCTCGGGATGACGTGACCATGCGCGCTTCTTCGCGGCGAATTTCTCAGCGAGTGAGACTTCGCGGCTCCTAACCCCGGTACTCTGAGCAACGCGTTGCGCCACTTCTGAAACACCTCTTCTTCATGGTCACCGCCACACAAAAATACTGACGGCGCAGCCGCTTGGGCTGAGGGCGATGATGCCAGAAGGGACCGCCGCCACTCAAATGAGCACGCAGGCCTGATAATGGCAATCCCAAAGCCGTTTGACCGGGGATCTTCGCATTGGTAGCCTGTGTGAAGGCCGTTGGAGGTGCTGTCCATGAACATGCGCGTTGGGGTTTTCTGTTCCCTTCTGGCCGTGATAGGGAGTGTTTGGGCGCAGGGAGGCGAAGTCCTGCCCGTGCGGGAACCGTTGCGGCTGTGCACGGGCGAACCCATGGTGGCGGTGTACTTCTTCACACACTGGTGGGAGCCGTGGAAGGGCAGCGATGAAGCCGTCCTCAACGACCTGGCCAAGCTGCGCGCGATGGGCGTGAACACGATTCTGCTGGACCACGAAGCCAGCCAGGCCTGCGACGGGGATTTCAAGTACCTGGATCGAGGGCACCGCCTCGCCGCACAGGCCGGGATGCAGATCGTGCCTTGGTTGAGCCTGAAGACCTGGTCGGACATGACGAGCGAGAGCCGCCGCGCGTGGTCTATGGAACGATACGGCGCGGCCGTAGACGTAACCGAGGGCGGCTTCCTGCCGTACGGCCCGGGCACCATCGCGTTTGGCGTCAAGTATGCTGAAGACTACCTTGCGCGCTACGAAGAGGACGGCGCCCTGCTACACGTTCTGCGCAACGGCGAGCGGTGTCCTGTGATCGCGTTGACGGTCGAGGCCGCGTGGCGGCACACGGCATCCCTTGACCCGGAAACGCGGTTGCACTTCTGCCGGTGGTTGCGCGCGAAGTACGGCAGTGTGGATAGCCTCAACAAGGCTTGGGGGACCGCGTACGGAGACTGGTTCGACGTGCAACCATCGGATGCGAACGTCTTTGACTACCAAGCCGCGTGCGATGCCGCGCGCCGGGACCTGCCCAGGCCTGTGGCGGACCATGTCGCGTTCCGCGCGTCGATCGTGTCGGACGCGCTGGCGCTTCAGCGCGCGGTGCTTCGAGAGACGCACCCGAATCTGCTCGTTGCCGCGGAGATCCCCTACCACTTCGCCGACGAGCATCCGCACGCGTGGGCGTATACGGTGAGTTGCGCGTCGCTGCCGGAGATGGTGGCCTACGCCGACATCGTGTTTCTGCGCTGCTCGGGCCTGCTCACGGCCAAGGCGCGCAAGGCCGCCGGCGATTACATCGATCGCACGCACAAGCCGGTGATCATGATGTACCGCATCGCGCCTGCACAGGGGCCCGGGAGCCCAAGCGTGCCAGACGGGCAGGTCGCGGACCTCTTCGCGCACGAGGTCGCAGCGTTTTGCAGCGGCCTCGGCTACTACAGTTGGAACGAGATGGTGGACGTCCACATCGCCATGCACGCTGAAGGCACGACGCCCAAGGATTCGGCCGTGCAGGTGGACCAAGAGCACTTCGACCGGCTATGCGGCCGCGTCCGCGCCATCAACCTCGAGTATCTCAGCATCTACAAACAAGGCCTGGACAAGGTCAACGTCCCGGCACCGGCCCTGGCAGAAACGCAAGAGCCATGAACTGCGAGGAAGAAGCGAAGGCGTCTCCCGAACGCAACGCCCCCGCTGGTTCCCGCAGGACTCTGCAGTTCCAGGCCGGCTATCCCGGTCGTCGCCACAGGCACACAGTCATTGCCGGCCGCCGTTAGCTGAGCCCTATGTAGATCAGCCCGATGATGTTGGCCACGCCGGCGTTTACCGGCGCTGTGCTGCCGCCCGTAGGATTCGCCATATCCTCGCCGATGTAACGAAGGAACTCGACGTGTCCGTCAAGGTACAGCACGTTGCAGCCGCCCGGGACGTGGTTGAATCCGCCTGGGTCCGTCGACACGTGGTCGAACATGATCCAGATCTCGCTCTGCGCCTTGGCCGAGGCCGCCGGGCTGAAGATGTCCGTGATCATGAAGCGCTCGATGCCTTCGCGCAGCCGGTATATCGTGTTGCCGCCACCATTGCCCCAGTCACAGGGCTCCGGGAACGTGATGTCCCGATCGGCAAGCTTCTGGGGATCGTTTGCGACCGGATCCAAATACGCGGGCAGCAGGATCTTGAGTGCCGCTTCGGCCACCTGTTTGGGACCCGTAATGTCCTCCGTCAAAGGCCCAACCCCGCCGGTAATTGTCATCTGTTCGTCCGTGGTCTCCGCACGGTCAAGCACAAAACCCAGATAGGCGTAGCTCTCGTCCACGGCACCCGCGCAGTAGTTTGCGTCGTCGGCCAGTTGCCCGAAGCAGTTCTCGCCGGTCTCGGGATACTGGGCATCCCACGGCCCACTCTCGGAGTCCGACGGACAGAAACAGATGTCTGGGTCCGTCAGGTACTCTGGGTAGACTGTCAGCGTATCCGGCCCTGCCGCTACAAAGAGATTGCCCGAATACGGCCCCAGCCCCGCGGTGGGATTGTCGCGGTCGATGTATATCGACAGGTTGCCGTTGCGCGCCAGGACCGGCGGGTAAAGCTGGCCGTTGGATTCATTCGAGTACATCTTCAGAACAATGCCCCACTGCTTGAGATTGTTCTGACAACTGGCGCGGCGTGCCGATTCTCGTGCACGCGCCAGCGCCGGCAGTAGAATTGCCGCCAGGATGCCGATGATGGCGATCACCACCAGCAACTCGATCAACGTGAAACCTCTTCTCGTGCTTTTCCCAGACATGATGACTCCCCTTTCTTCCATGGATCGTACGATTCCGTTTACATCGCGCCGATTCCGGAGAACCAGCCTCGACTATTAGAGCACATTGCGTTTCCGAATGCCACTGCCGCGTGCCAGGCAGGCGACGGCTTGCGGTGTTGCCGGGGCTGCGACTATGATGCCGACATCGCGATCAAGAGGACTTGCTTGATCGGGGAGGAAGGGGCCGGGAGTTCGTCCTTGGAGAACCAACCCACAGAGTCCGGCGAGCGGCAGGGCTTGCGCCTCAATCTCACGGGGCACTGGGCGGCGGTGTTGGGTGTCCTGCTGCTGGCGCTGTTGCTGCGCGCGCCGGGACTGGGCGAGTCGGCCTACTTCGACGAAGTCATCGCCATGCGGGACATGGGCGCGCCCGATTTCGCGGCGTTCTGGCGTCTTCAGGGGATGCACGATCCGCCGACGGTACTGGCGCCGGTCTATTTCTCCATCGAGTACCTTTGGGGGAAAGCGGTCGGGGTTTCGGTCCGAAGCGCCCGGCTGTTCTCGTTGGTCTTCGGATTGGCGACGCTCGTCTTGGTCTTCGCCATTGGCCACAGACTTTTCAATGCGACCGCCGGGCTGTTGGCGATGCTGCTGGCGGCCCTGTCGCTCGTCCACATCTACTATGCGCTTGAAATACGCATGTATGCGCTTGTGGTCTCGCTTGCGGCCGCCTCGATCTACTCCCTTCTCCAAATCATCGACCGGAAGGCGGCGGATGCGCGCACGCGCGCGTGGTGGGTTGTGCACCTTGGCGTGAACGTGCTCCTCGCGTGGACCCATCCGTTTGCCGTACTGCTGTTCGTGCCGGAATACTGCTTCCTCGTGCTCTGCAAGAGGCGGGAACCCCGGCTCCTCATTCCCTGGACCTTAGCCCATGCCGCGCTTGCGGTCGTGCAGGTCGCCTGGCTGATCCTCATGTGGTCGCCCACCGTCGCCCACGAGGCGCTCTGGATGGCCCCGCCGCCGCTCTCGCAACTGGTCAACGCCTTCGTCGTGTTTGCCGGAGGCCGGTTCTCAAACTGGAACCCGGCGTCGCGCTTTCCGGGCCGGGCTTCCCTGGACTTGCCGCTTGCGGTCATCATGTATTTCACGGTGGCCTGGCTTGGCCTGCGAACGTTTCGGAGGGCGCACGCGGCCGCCACCGAGAGCGACGCGAGCAGGCAGCAAGCCTTTGTGTTGCTCGGGCTGTGCTTGTTCATGCCGCCGTTCCTGCTTTTCACCGCGTCATGGCTTGTCACGCCGCTCTTCATGTATCGCTATGTGCTCTACAGCAGTCTGCCCCTGGTCATCCTTGTCGGCGGGGGTGTATCGACGTTGCGGCCGCCTCTGCGCGCTTTCATCGGCAGCGCCCTCATCATCGTGGCCGCGTATCAGCTTTGGGCGTTGCATGAACCCCTGCGGCCCGACTACGCTGCGGCCGCGCGCTACATCGAGCAGCACGGCGCAACCGATGACGCGGTGCTGGCGATGAAGCCTTACAACGCCGGGTGCCTTGCCTTCAACTCGAACCTGCCGGAGAGCCGCATCGAGGCCGTCCCCGGAGAGACGGAGCTTTACGGCCGATGCCTGGAATCAGCCGCCCCGGGGCGCGCGACCTGGGTGGTGCTGTGGCGCTGGGAGAAACTCGAGGCGTTTGAAGCGTACCTGGCTTCAAAGGGGCTCGCCTTCACGGCCACCACCCACGGCGGCCTTCCCCCGCTGTATCTGTACCGGATCGAGCGGCGCGCGCTCGAAGAAACGGAACCGGCGACCAGCTAGTTGAACTGGCTGTAAATGAGCCCCATGATGCTGGCCATGCCCACGTTCACGGGCGCCGTGCTCGCGCCTGTGGGGTGCTCGGGGTCCTCGGCGATGTAGCGGATAAACGCGACGCGACCATCCAGGTACAACACGTTCGACCCGCCGGGGATATGATTGTAGCCGGAGGGATCCGTAGCCACTTCGTCGAGCATGATGAAGAGCCTGCTCTGCGCCATGGCCGAGGCCGCCGGGTTGTTGATGTCGGTGATGAGGAATCGCTCGATACCTTCGCGCAGACGGTATATCGTGGCCCCCCGGCCATTGCCGCAGTGGCAGGACGCGGGCACGTTGATATCCACATCTGCATGGGTGGCGGGGTCGTGGCGTCCGGGTCCAGGTAGGACGGCAGGAACTGCTTGACCACCGCCTGCGCCAACTGCTCCGGTCCGGTAATGGGGTCCGTGAGGGGCGGAATCGGGGGGATGGTCAATTGCGGGTCGGTTGATTCGAGCCGGTCGAAAACCCAACCCAGGTAGGCATAGCTTTCGTCCACGGACCCGGCGCAATAGGTTGCATCGTTGCAGAGCAAACCAAGATTGGGTTCGGCGTCCCACGGACCGCTCTCGGGATCGGACGGGCAGAAACAGATGGCCGGGTCCGTGAGATACTCGGGATACAGCTTCGTGGGGTCCGGTCCGGCCGCAACGAACAGGTTATTGGGATAGGTCGTGAGCGGACCCGTCGGGTCATCCCGGCGGGCAAAGATGTGCTTTCTGCCGTTCCGTGCGAGCAATGGCGGGTAACGCTCGCCTTTGGACTCGTTGGCGTACATCTTCAGCACGATGCCCCATTGCTTGAGGTTGTTCTGGCAACTCGCACGGCGTGCGGCTTGCTGGATCCTGGACTGAGCGATTCATGTCGCCGTTTTTGACAGGACGATTTGTGGACAGGACGGTTCATGGCCAGCCCACGCGGTATCCCTGGCTGAGAAGGGCTACCCGATCTGTTCGAGAAACCGCTTCAGTATGTTCAGATCCCTCTGTGCGGTCTCGATGGGCCTCTCCTGCGCGTCCGGTCCCAGGCACTCGATCGAGAGGTACCCGCCATACCCCACGTCATGCAGCATTTGGAGCAGGGCCGGGTAGTCTGTCAACCCGCGATCCAAGGCCTGGAAATGCCAACCCCCTTCCTGGTCGACGTAGCCGTTCTTGAGATGCGTGTGATACATGCGATCGTTGAGAACGGCAACGACCTCGGACATGGTCTCGCCGGCAAACGAAAGATTCGAGAAGTCGACCGTCAACCCGACAACGTTGCGCGGGGCCATTTCAAGCAGTCGCCGGGACGAAGCCAGGCTATCGGTCAACTGCCTCATGTGCGTCTCGAAAGCGAGTCGTATGCCGAATTCCCGGGCCACAGGGACCAGGCGGTCTATGGCTTCTTGCAGCGCGCGCCAATGGTGGTCCGCGGCGTCGACCGAAGCGGGCGGCCCTGGCGTCAATTTGACGAGGCGCGTGTTGAACACCGGGGCTAGGGCCATAAACGCCTCCGCATTCTCGAGCTGTTCTTGGAGGTCATTCGGATCCGTGAAACGGGTGAACAGCGAGAGGGCTGAGACGGCCAGGCCGGCGCGCTGAATGCGCTCAGCGACGCGCTCAGGGTCCCGGCGCGCAATTGCCAGGTCGAAGTGCGGCTGTATGCAGGCAAGCTCGATCGCCGTGAAACCCGTTGCGGCCGTTTCCTCGATGGCCTCATCGAGAGGAAGTGCGAATAGGCTCTGGCTGAAAAGGGAGATCTTCACGTCGGCCTCCGGCCAAAACGACTCACGCGCGCTCCCTAAACGTCAAGTAGGCACTCATCGCCGCGTAGTAGGCCACGTAGAGCAGGGACAGGTAAAGGGGCACCTCGTGGGCCTGAGGATAGCGCAGAAGGACCGCGAGCATAAGGATGCCCCAGGCCGTCGTCAGCGCCAGCGTCGGAAAACGGAACGTTGGGGTCCGGCTCGGGTAGAGGTACTTGGTTGGAATGAACACGGCAATCGCAAGCATGAGGACGATCGTCAGGTTGAGCCCCGTTGGGAAGGGCAGCATGAACAAGTAAAAAACCACCACGTTCCAATACGACGGGAAGCCCTTGAAGCAATGGTCCTGCGTCTTGGCGTCGGTCTGGCAGAACTGGTATCCCGAGGCAACGGTTATGAGCGCGGCAGACACCAGCCGATACCCTTCGGGTACGAGGGGGGCTTCGTATAGAAAAAACGCCGGCACGATCACGTAATTAAAGTAGTCGACGATGTTGTCGAGCAACTCGCCATTGAAGTAGGGCAGCACCTGCTTGACACTGCAGGCGCGGGCCAGTGAGCCATCCACCGAGTCGATGGCCAGGGTCAGGCCCATCCAGGCGAAGGCCGGCAGCCACCGGTGATCCGCAATCGCGATGAGGGCCATGAGTCCGGCCACGGCGCCGGTAGCCGTCAAGAGATGCACGCCCCACGCGCTGCACTTGCGCGCAAACGAATCCGGGCTTTCCGCCACGAGTTGTCCTGGGTGGGCTTGCGTCATGGTTCACTTTCCGATACAGGGCAAGATCGGGCAATTATGCAAGTCGGGGCGACGTGCTTCAAGGTGGGGTCAGAAGCGGATGTGGAATCGTTCGCCGCTCCCCAAGATCTCGATGGCGATTCCCCGCATGTCCACCGCGATCAGCTTGGCCTCCGACTCGAGGATGCGTTCGCCGATGTGCACGGCCGTCAGGTTGATCACCGCGGACCCCAGGGGGCGCCGCTTGTTCGCGGGCAGGGTCATGTTGATGCGAATGCCGGACAACCCACAGCGCTCCTTGTCGGACGCCCTGAGCGGGGGCAACGAGAAGACGTCGATGGGACCTTGGTCGTCCTTTCGTTGAACAGCGGCTTTCTCGGACGGGGTAGGAACCGGTTCCGTGGGCGCGACTGCGATTTCGACGGGCGCAGGCGCAGGCGCAACCGGCTTGGGCTGTGCTTCGGGCGGCTTGGCCGCAATCTTCACCGGCGCTGGTTCGACCTTGGGCTGGGGCGGCTCGACAACCGCCGCAGGCGGTGTCGGTTCAGGCTCCGGCGCGGGCGCGGCCGGCTTGGGCGCAGGCGCAGGCGCAACCGGCTTGGGCTGTGCTTCGGGCGGCTTGGACGCAATCTTCACCGGCCCTGGTTCGACCTTGGGCTGGGGCGGCTCGACAACCGGCGCAGGCGGTG
>Ga0272441_10005844_pt1 | contig 21074 bp, 22 predicted proteins | sample SSMProp6N_FD_193582 | JGI IMG/M metagenome (GOLD analysis project Ga0272441, IMG submission 193582) | Marine sediment archaeal communities from Little Sippewissett salt marsh, Falmouth, MA, United States - SSM-Prop-6N | ecosystem: Environmental > Aquatic > Marine > Wetlands > Sediment ...
AAAATTCGCCCCACTGCAATTCGCACACGCAGCCATCCGTTGCAGCCGATCCTCATTTCCGGACCGTCCCATAAGAGAGACAAGATTCTCTCACTGAGTGACATGCGCAGGATGTCACGAGGTCCCTTGCGTCCAATAAACATTAAAGATGTTCTAAACGGACAGTCGATGTGTGGGGTATCCCTGCCGGAGAGGTTATCCGGCAGTTGACTCCATGAAATAAGCATATGGGAAACATATGAATCTGCTACGAAGGATCGTTGTCGTCAGTAAGAAGTCCCAGATTCACGACCTCGCACAGGAGAGCGCTCAAGAAGTATTCGCGGCCGACGACCTCCCGGAAGCGGCGGAGATTGTCACCACCGTGGCACCCGATCTCGTTGTTTTCGACGGAACGTTCGCACCCTGTGACCTGCGCCGTTGTCTGAAGGCCATCGCTACCGATGCGAACCAGCCGCGGGTCACCGCAGTCCTCGCCTCAAATGAAGACCGTTTCAGTGAGAAGGAGTACAAACAAGTGGGCGTCTCCCACTGTCTCATGGGGGAAGAGAACTATCGAGGTCTCTGCGACATTGCCCTCAAGGTTTCCGAGGGGGCGCAACGACGTCTTGAGCTTGAGAAGGAAGATCACGACAAAGACTACTATTATCTCGATGACGTGGCTGCCGACGTGGGGATGGTCGGTCGCAGCCCCGCCATCGAACAAACGATGCAGATGATCAAGCTCGTCGCCGACAGCCAGTGCAATCCCATCCTTGTGATCGGAGACACGGGCACTGGGAAGGAGGTCGCCGCCCGCGCTCTCCATACGTTGAGACACCCGGGCGAGCCATTCGTTGCCGTCAACTGTGCGGCGCTGACCGCCAATCTGTTGGAAAGCGAACTCTTCGGGCACATGCGAGGCGCCTTCACGGGCGCCGACCGGGACAAGACGGGACTGCTTGAGATGGCGGGAGGAGGCACTATCTTCCTCGACGAGATCAGCGAAATGCCACTCGATCTGCAGGCCAAGCTCCTTCGCGTACTGCAGGAGCGGACGTTCCGCCGGGTTGGTGGTCTCAAGGATCTCACGTGCCGCGCCATGATCATCGCATCAAGCAATCGCGACCTAAAGAAGGAGGTCCGTGAAAAACGCTTCCGGCAGGACCTCTACTATCGTTTGAACATCTGCCCGATCCGGCTGGCACCATTGCGGTCGCCGGAACGACGACAGGATATCGAACTCCTGGCGCACTATCTTCTGACCACCTCGACCATATGTGCTCATAGACAAGATCAGATCACGTCCATCACGAAGCTGGCCATGGAAGCCCTCCGCCGGCACGACTGGCCGGGCAACGTGCGCGAACTGCGCAACGTGATCGAGCGGGCCATCCTTCTCGAAAGAACGGACAAAATCGGGCTTGACAGTATTATTATCGATCCCATCGAGACCGATGAGACGATGGACTCCAAATCCGGTGAACGCCTGAAAGACTTCTCCCTGCAAAAAGCGGAACGCGAACTTATCGCCCGCGCCCTCCACGAGACTGGGTGGCAGAAGACGTTGGCCGCTTCGATGCTCGGTATCACGCGAGCCACTCTGTATGCCAAAGTCAAGCAGTACAATATCCGCAAGGACGACCCCGCGACGGAAGCGGTGGAGGTTACCGCGCCGTCGCTATCGGATGCCAGAACACCGGCAACGTGCTGACCGCCATAGCCTCCGTTGCCCTCACCGGCTGTCAGAAAATCCACCGAGCCGTATAGAATCCTGACACGGCAGAATCCCTCCCAATCGTGCGGTCCCTCGTAGAACCTGCCTCTCCAGTTCCCTACGGGCGGGTCCCTGCAAACCTGTTGTGTGCTATGGCTGCTGGCACGGTTGTTGCTAAACTGCCGAAGGCATTGGGCCGCGCTCACACAAGATGAGTGATGGACCGGACGTTGGCATCACGACGGAACGTAAACAGCAATGGCAACAAGAGAACGACAGCCGGACGACGGAAAAGAGACGCAGGCCCAGATGCCGTCCGACGGTGACATATTCGCCGATCCGTTCGCGAATGAGGCGGCATATAACGAAATCTTCTCTTCACTGGCCGATTTCAGTTCGGAAGCCGGGTTCGTCCAGCCCCCCAGACGCCGACGCGCCTCTTCTCGCGTGAGCCGGACGCCCCCGCACCCAGGCCGTTTCTCGAACGTGCAGAAGATCCTGGTCATCAGCATTATCGGCCTCGCCGCGGCGCTCACGTATGTCCTAGCCGGTAAGATAAAGCCGGTGACGTTGCCCAAGCCCCAGGTCGATCCGCCGATCGCGACCACCGATGTGCACGAACCGCCGCAGCATGCTGCGACCCGCGTGCCGGTACAAACCCCGGCCATCCCACACGAACAGCCGAGCCTTGGGCATGCTCGTAAGCCAAACCTTCCGAGTCCCGAGCCATTCTCACTGGAACTTGCGAACAGGTTATATGTGCGGCGCGACTTCGAGCATGCACGGCTCACATACGAACGGCTCTACGAGCGGTTGCCAGTCACGGAGGACAACCAGGCAATCCGCGATTTCTTGCTCCTGCGAATCGCCCTGTGCAACAAGAACGGCGACGACGTGGCGCAAGCCGACACCCTGTTCAGAACGGTGTCGCTCAGCCGTCTGCCGATTCTCAGAGCACTGGCACGGTACTGCCAGAGTACCACCCTGATGGAGCGAAATCGCTACCTTGAAGCAGCGACCCGAGCATATCAGACGATTGCCCTGGTGGGCGTCATCGACTACGACATGAAATGGGCATCGGCCGTCCAACAGCAGTGCTGGTTCCTCGTGGCTGAGGCAATGACGCGAAACGTATTATCCTTGTGCGACGCGGATTCCGATCTGCCGCCGGCGCTGTGGGGGCAACAGCCCGACATTGATCCCTTTCTTGAAATGGATGAACCACAGTTGCGGATATTCCTGGCATCGGGCACCGAAGTGCTCGATCAGGCCGTGTTGAGCCCACAGATCCGCGACGTTAGCGGCAACGATGGCCCCGTCCGATGGTCCGTGATCTGCAACGGTGCTTCCATCGAAGAACTGTTGTCGCGGTTCTCCGCGAACGCCGGGCTCAACATCCAGTGGGCAGATGACGGCCAGGTGGCCTTCGCAGAAGACAGCCTGCGCAGACGACCGGTTTACCTGTATACGGCGTCGGCCGCAGCGCAACAGATAACCGCGACGGCAGCCGGGAGTGTGGGACTCCTCGCCCGGATGGACGGTCGCGGCAACATCGACGTGCTGAATCCCATGTCCTACTCCTCGCTGGCCGACCACACGACAGTGCTCGCCGACGAGTCCGTGTCGCTATGGCAGAGATTCCTCCTGACCTCGGAAGACGATGATCGCGTTCCGAACGCCCATTTCGCATTGGGGCTGCTGAAAACAACCCGGGGCCAGCTCGATGAGGCCATCGGCGAATACAAACTCGTCGCAAACCGTTTTCCCAAGCACGCAATCTCCCCTCATGCTCTGCTGCACTCGGGGAAGCTGAAGGTGCGACTGCGGGACTACGTCGGCGCCCACACGGACCTCAGGCAGCTTGTCGAACTCTACCCGGAGACCGATCTTGCCGATCGAGCGTGCCTGCACCTGGCAGAGGCGACGATGAAAGCCGGGCTATACGGCGAAGCAACAGATCTGTATCGCAAGGTGCATGATCTCGGATTGTCGATCGAGTCGCAAACGAAGTCAGCGCTGGGCGCGGGCCGATGCTTCTACGAAATGGGAGACTATGCGGAAGCAACAACGTGGCTGAACCGATACGTCACGCTGGCGAGGGACCAGAGGCAGCCGGAGTTCTATGCCGCCTGCCTTCTGCTCGGCAAGAGCTATCTCGCCCTGCACAAGCCCCAGCAGGCCCACACGGCTCTCAACCTGGCCCTCAAGGGCGACCTCTCCCGCCAGCAGCACGTGGAGACGGTGGCCGTCCTCGTCAAGACCTACATCGAACAGGAACTCTATATCGAGGCCCTTCACACTTTGGAGAGCACCGGCGGGTGGCAACTCTCGCAGCAGGAGATGATCGAGTTGCTGTTGCTGCGGACACGGGTTCTTCGCTCCATCGGACTGATGGAAAAGGCCATCGCCCTGCTGGACGAGAAGGGCCAATTCCTGTCAAGTCCCGAGTTGAAGTGCAAGGTGGCTATCGAACTGGCCAAGTGCTACACGGAGACCGGCGACCACAAGTCTGCCAGAGAAACACTGAGCAGGGCATTCCCCCTCGTCGGCACCGGGGACCTGGCTCAGCAGATCGGCTATGAACTGGCGAGCGTGTGCATGCAACTCGGGCAACCGGCGCAGGCGGCTTCGGTCTGCTCCCAGCTCCTGGCCCAGGCTTCACCCACGTACCGAGAACCGATCCTGGGTGTACTGGCGGATGCCTATCGCGAGCAGGGCCGATACGACCTAGCCGTCGCAACGACGCTGGATCGTTTCGATGATGCGAGCGACCCTAATGGACTGGAGTCTTCGTCCAGCGCCATAGTCATACAGTAATCGACGAGCATGAAATTTTCGAGGATGCAGAACCGATGAGAACGATGACAGGCAACTCGCCACGGGCAGCGTTTTGTGTGTTCCTTTTGCTGCTCTGCGCCGCCGTGAAGTCACCGGCAACCGAGACCGTCGAAGCCAGGAAGAGGGTCAACGAAGATCTGTCGACATACGCTGGGGCAGATCTGAGTCAGTCGGTCCCAACGGACCAGACGATAGGACCCGAGGCATCCATCACGACTCCGCCGGATTCATCGCACAGACTGGCGGAACTGATAAGTCGCATCCGGAGCAACGCGAGCCTGTCACATTCCGACGAAGAACGCGGTCGTCCGCTCGCCCTTGACGTATGGTCGAGTCACGTCCAGGTTCCGGAGACGAAAGACGAGGCCAAAGGTCGGCTCGCACTCCAAAGCCTTATCGAGCAGCTCCGTTCCGTGAAATTCGAGGATAAGACTCTCGCGTCCGCACTGACGCCACCGGCGGAACCACAACCAACGCCCACATCGCCCAGCGAGCCTGCGGACAGCCAGCGCGTGAAGTCACAAGAAACGCCTCGCATGGTCCGGGCCGCTCCTGAGAGCGTTCTGCCGCTTTCGGCCAAGGCTCAGAAGACCCTGGAGACCCTCCAGCAGAACCCCGACCAGGCGAAAGAACCGCTTCCTATGGCGGAACTGCTGTTTCTGAGCGGCCGAACCACGGAAGCGATCCCGTTCTATCAGAAGGCCCTGGAGCAGAATCACCCCGATGATCCGACATCCGCAGCGGACCGGGCATGGATCCTCTTCCAACTCGGTAATTGTCTCCGTGACAGTGATATGGCCAAGGCCCAGGAAATGTACGGGAAGCTAATTGCCGAGCATCCGCAATCACCATGGACAGAATTGGCCAGGGCACACGGACAACTCCTTGCCTGGCACCAGCAGGATCGGCCACGGGAACTGGTGGCCTCGCGCCAGCCATAGCCCGGCGGGCAGTATCGTAAACTCGCAACCAGCGGGGAGACTTGCATAGTGAGCAGAGCCGAGAGTAATAACAACGACAAGACAAAGCCGCACAGCGGCAATGCCAACGTGCTGATTTTGGATGACGAGCCCGCGACGATCCGCCTGATGCTCGAAACCCTGGCGCGCCGGGGCATCGGAGCTCGGCTGGCCGCCACTCGGAAAGCCGCCCTCGAAGCCCTCGACCGAAACGGCTGCGACCTGACCTTCATCGGCACACGGATCGCCGGGATGTCGGAATCTCCCAACGGCTTCGCATTGCTGGATGAAATCCGGGCAAGGGCTCCCGAGATGCCGGTGGTCATGATGGCCGGGACGCCGGATCAGGTCGATTCCGACCACCTCCTCCATCTCGGAACGCAAACCGCCGTCAGGGCCATCCAGGCCGGTTGTCGCGACTTCCTTCTCAAGCCGCTGGACCGGCAGGTCGTCGACGCCCTTCTGGAGAAGCTGCTGCCGAATCGGCAGATCGCTACGGCCGTATCCGCCCGGGAGGGCAATCACCTCCTCTACGAAATCGTTGGCGGCAGTCCCAAGCTCGCACAGACAGTTGCGCTGGCCGAACGAATTGCCCCCACATCGGTCCCCGTGCTCATCAGCGGTGAGAGTGGAACGGGCAAGGAGCTGATCTCGCTTCTGGTCCATCACAAGAGCCGGCGTGCCCTTGGCCCGTTTGTCCGCGTCAACTGCGCGGCGTTGACGGATACGCTGCTGGAAAGCGAACTGTTCGGCCACGAAAAAGGTGCGTTCACGGGCGCCTACACGCAGCGAAAGGGCCGATTCGAGATGGCCCATGGCGGGACATTGCTGCTCGATGAAATCACCGAGACGCCGCCCACGTTCCAGGCGAAGCTGCTCCGCATCATCGAGCAACAGGAATTCGAGCGAGTCGGCGGCAACGAAAACATCAAGATCAATGTCCGCATCATCAGCACGACGAATCGGGATCTGCTGCATGAGGTGCAGATGGGGCGTTTCCGACAGGATCTCTACTATCGGCTCAGTGCGGCCCGCATCGTTGTCGCGCCGCTGCGGGAGCGCCGCGAGGACCTGCCGGAGCTGGTGTGGCACTTCGTGAACGTCTACGCGAAGGAGACCAATCGCTGTATCGAGCAACTCGATCCGACGATGATGGACATCTTCGCGAACTATCAATGGCCGGGCAACGTCCGACAGTTGCGCAATGTCGTCCTGACCTCGCTGATCCTCGGCGTCGGACGCAAGCTGTCTCTGGCCGACGTGTCATGGCTCTTTGATGAACTCCAGCCGTTGACGCAACATCAAGTGAATGGCAGATTGCGAATTGCGGATTCCGGACTGAAAAAGACGGGCGCGCGAGATCCGCGGGCCGAGATTGGCCATCCGAAGTCCGAGATTGGCATCGGAGGCATTCCGCTTCAGGATTTGGAGCGACAAGCCATTCTTGAAACGCTGCAGCAAACCTCAGGCAATCAGACCAAGGCGGCCAAAGTCCTGGGGATCAGTGATCGCACGCTCCGCGAGAAGATGCGTCGCTATCGTCAGCAGGAGTGCCTCCAACCGGCCTTGTGACGCACAGTATACATCTGACTTTTGGAAGAAGGAATAACCGTGGCCAAACAAGAGAACGCTGAAGACAAAGGAATTCCGGAATTACAGATCCGGGGAGGCGGGGGGATCATCGGCAGGCTCGTGCCATGGCTGATCACCGTATTGTTCGTCATCATCCTTGCGACCGTCGGCTTCATCGTCGGCCGGCTCTTCGGAACACGCGGGCGAGCGCAGACCTCCTCAGGGGCCCAACTGGGCGATTCGCTCACGACGGGCGAAAGCCAGATGCCCCCCCTGCTGCGGGACACCGGTGAGACCTGGTACTATGAATTGGACTCAACAATCGCCAATCTGAATGAGCCCGGGGTCACCCGATACGTTCGCGTCGGTCTGACCCTGGAGATCAGCAGCACCATGGACAAGAAAGAGGGAACTGAGTTTTTGGACCAGAAGAAGCCTGTACTGAAGCACTGGCTGACTCTCTACTTGTCGAACCAGACGATTGAGGACGCGCGTGGCGAGATGAACCTCACACGGATGCAAACCCAGATCTCCGACCTGTTCAACAAGGGCCTGTTCCCCGGCGTTAAGCCCCGCATTCAGCAGGTTCTCTTCAAGGAGTTTTCGATACAATGACCGGTCTATCGGCCAATCCTCTTACTCGAACGAAGATCCGTCAGCTTCTGACGGCCGTCGGCTCCGCGCCCGCGCCGGACGAGTCGGCCCCGCAGGTCGCCGAATACGACTGGCGCGACCCACACTACTTCAACGAGGATCAGCTCAACCGGCTCGCGGCGATCATGAGCCAGGTGGCTGCACGGATTGCGGGCACGTTCACGCGTTTCTACAGCACCGAGTTCAACGTCTCTCCGATGTCGATCAACCAGCATTATGCGGACGATCTGCCCCACCACATAGCCGTCGATCGTGCCTACTACCTGACGTTCGGTCCCGAAAAGGGCCAATCGTGCGGATGCATCATGGTTCCGCCGGACACCGCCATGGCTTGGGCCACGCGGCTGCTCGGCGACTCGGAACCGGAAGGCGACCCGGAACGCCCGTTATCACCTCTCGAAGAATCGCTTCTGTTCGATCTGGTTGGGGCTATACTCGAAGGGTTTCTCACGCCACTGCAACCGCACGACCATCTTGGACCGAACGACCAGTTGGGCAACGGTCAGCCGAACCTGCAGTTTGATCGCATGGAGGCGGTCTGCAGAATCGTCTTCCAGGTCCGCGGTGTGGATGAGACATCCGACGTAACCTTCGCACTGCCCTGCAGCCGTCTCGCCCCGCTCGTGGGAAAGAATACGGCCGCCATTAAAGCCACCCCTCAAGAGTCGAAACGCGTGCTGGCTGAGCATCTTCAGGAAATGCCCGTCCCGATCACCGCCCGACTGGCCTCCACCACCCTCAGCTTTCAGGAAATGGCGGACCTTGCTCCGGGCGACATCCTGCTGCTTGAGAAGCCGGTCGACGGACTCGTGGAACTCGTGGTCGATGACCGCGTTCTGTACCTCGGCCACGTCGCCAGATCAGAGTCCAAGTACGCCGTCTCAATCACCGAATCGCGGACAGCCATCCAGCCGGCAACCGCCGGCGGATCCCAATAGGCCAATGAAAGGACAATAAGGCTATGCCCGATACTGCCAAGGCACCAACGACAAACGAGCCACAACAGGATGCGAATGAAGAATCGCAAGCTGAAGCCAGGACCCCCGTTCATTCGGTGGAGTTTCCCGAGGCGACAGAAACGGCTTCGGCCGCCGGCAGCGGCCAGCTCGATATCCTTCTCGATATGGATGTCTCGGTCACCGTGGTTCTGGGCACGACCCATGTTCCCGTGCGGCGGCTCTTGCAACTCGGCCCCGGCTCGGTGTTGAAACTCGATAAATCCACCGACACCCCCGTCGATTTGTATCTGAAAGACTCGAAGTTCGCGGAGGCAGACGTGGTGGTCGTGGAGAACCGATTTGCCGTTCGGATCCGCCAGATCTTCGGAACCGCCGCCGCGACCCAACCGCCGCAACAGTAGGACGCTGATGTTTCTATCTGGAGTCATTGATCGATCCACATATGGCCTCTGACCATTCCATGTCATCCAGTTTGTCCGACGGTGACGGCCTGTTGAACATCCCGTTCGCCTCGCACAGCAATATCGTCCTGGCGGTGGGATTAGTTGCTATTCTGGCCACTCTCATCATCCCTCTGCCCACAGTTCTGCTCGACCTGTTCCTGGCATGCAGCATCTCCTTGTCTCTGGCCGTGCTCATCGTGACGCTCTCCTCCAGGGAGCCCCTGGATCTGTCCACGTTCCCGTCGCTGCTGCTGGTTGTCACGTTGTTTCGCCTGTCTTTGAACGTGGCTTCCACCCGGTTGATCCTCCTGCAGGGCGATGCGGGCAAGATTATCGAGACATTCGGTGGCTTCGTTGCCGGCGGCAGTCTCGTCGTCGGCCTGGTCATTTTCCTGATCCTCGTGGTGATCCAGTTCGTCGTGATCACCAAGGGCGCCGAGCGGATCAGCGAGGTATCGGCGCGGTTCACGCTCGACGCCATGCCCGGCAAGCAAATGGCCATCGATGCCGACTTGAATGCTGGCGTCATTACGGAATCTCAGGCGAACGAGCGACGCAGCAAAATCGTCAAGGAGAGCGAGTTTTACGGCGCGATGGACGGTGCCAGCAAGTTCATCCGCGGCGACGCCAAAGCCGGCCTGATCATCACGGCCGTCAATCTCATTGGCGGCATCGCGATGGGCTACTCCCGCGGCATGACCGTCATGACCGCCATCAAGACGTACTCGATCCTGTCCATCGGCGACGGCCTCGTCAGCCAGATCCCCTCGGTCATCATCTCCGTCAGCTCGGGCTTTCTCGTCACGAAGATTTCTTCGAGCCACAATGTGGGGCAGGACCTCTCCAAGCAGTTCCTTCGGGCCGGTCAGCCGCTGACGACCGCCGCCGTTATCATGGCTGCGATGGCGTTCGTGCCGGGCATGCCCAAGATCCAATTCTTCGCCCTGGCCGCCGGCACGGCACTGCTCGGAAGAATGGCCACGAAGGCGGAAAAAGCTCCCCCAAAGCAGGCGGCCCCTCAGAGAAAAAGGCCCGACAAAGAACCGGTGGAGGATCTGTTGGATATCGATCGGGTCTCCGTCCACGTTGGCGTGCGGCTGATCGGGATGGTCGATCCGCGAAAGAGCAATACGATCTTCGATCGGATCGGTGCCCTCCGACGGCAATTCGCGCAGCAACTGGGCCTTGTCATCCCACTGGTGCGGCTGCGAGATGATATGAACCTGGAGCCGAACGCCTACGAGATCCGCCTCTCCGAAATCCCGGTGGCGAAAGGCTTCTTGGAGCCCGATATGTTCCTGGCGATGGATGCCGGCGTTGTCAGTCAGACGGTCGAGGGGATCAAGACGACGGAACCCGTCTATGGGCTGCCGGCGCTGTGGATATCGCCTGCCACCAAAGAAGCGGCTGAGTTGAACGGGTACACCGTCATCGACCCCGAGTCCGTATTCATCACGCACCTCTCAGAGACCCTCAAGAGACACGCGGATGAACTGCTCACCCGCGAGGACGTGCAACTCCTGATCGACCGGCTGCGCAAGAACCAGCCCTCTCTCGTCGGCGAGGTCGTCGGGACGGAAGGCGAAGTGTCGATCGGCATGTTGCAGCGAGTGCTCAGGAACCTGCTGAGGAACGGAATCCCAATCCGCGAATTGACGGCGATCCTCGAAGCCCTGGCCGAGAACGCGTCGAAAACCAAGAACGCCTCCATGCTTACCGAACTGGTGCGCAAATCACTGAGCCGAACGATCACAGAGCAGTATCGGGATGCCCAGGGCAAGGTCTCGGCGATCACCTTCGACCCGGCGATGGAACATCACTTGACCGCCGCGCTTCACCAGGAAGGTGGCGAACTGACGCTGACCCTCCCGGCAGAAATGGCGGTCACACTCAACCGGAAGATCGCCGAGGCATGGAAATCCGCCATGAATCAGGGGAAGGACAAAACGGTCCTGCTGTGCGACGCCCGGCTGCGAGGCCCGTTGGCCCAGATCCTGTCGCGTACGCTGCAGGCGCTGCCCGTTGTGGCCTATGACGAGATCGTCCTTGGGAGCGAACTCGAGCCCATTGAAACGATTTCAGTTGCACCGAACGAAATGACGATGATGGATGAACAGGAGCCGTTCGCGGCAGCTTCCGCGAGCAGTTGATGCTAGATTGCTGAAAGGAAGAAGTGAGTATGCCCCTGGAGATACGATCAAGGGCGATCCGAATCGCAGTCCTTTGTTTCTTCGCCATTGGAGTCGTCGGCTCGCTGGTCGGGCTCTCGCCCTATACCTGTTGCCGACGAGCCGTGCTCGGGGCCGTCGTCACGTATATCGGTACCAGTGCCGTCATACGAGTCGTCAACGTAATTCTGACGCAGGCGATGATTGCCAGCCAGATGAACAGGAAGGAATATTCTGGTGACCGTAGAGGCTAAGGACATCCCTGAGATAGACCAGTCGCGGCTTGTCGAGGGACCCCGGCGCACCAACCCCTTGAAGGCCGCCGCTGTTCGTGCGTACAACGGGCACCGGGGTCGTCGCATCAGCGATGATGAGATTGTTGAGTTGCTTCCGATGGTCCGCAAGATCGCCCGCCGAGCCGTCAGCTATCTCAGACCTCCTCTTTCCTTTGAGGATCTCGTTTCGGCCGGAACGGTCGGCCTGCTCAAAGCGGCCCGCGACTTCGACGCTTCGCGCCAGGCGGAGTTCAAGACGTATGCCTATATCCGGATCAAAGGCGCCGTCCTCGATGAACTCCGAAGAGCATCGTTGCTGCCTTCCGGAGTGAACCGCCAGATCCGCGAGGCCCGGGAACTCAGTCACAAGATCGCCCAGCAAACGGGCAATACACCCACCGACCAGGAACTGGCCGGTAAGCTCGGCATCTCCGTAGAAGAGCTCGCTGGACTCTTCGAAAGCGCGCGGGCGCAGCACTTCGTATCCATCGACGCCATGGACCAGGAGCAACCGGCCCTGGGGGGACTTCTGGCCGCTGCCGATACCACCGCGCCGGACAGTTGCCTGGAGAGAGCGGAACTCGTTCAGAAGCTCACAGAAGCTCTCCATGAACTGGACGAACGACGGCTCCAGATCATCGTTTTCTACTACCAACAACATCTTACCATGAGGCAGATCGCGGAGGTGCTCGAGATCACCGAGTCCCGTGTCAGTCAGTTGCATGCGAGCGCACTTTTCAGTCTGTCTGTAGGAATGGAGCAATGGAAAGATGGCGGATACTGATTTCACTATCATCAAACCGGTAGAGGGTCTTCAGAACGTCCAGGGTCTCTCACCCACCAAACGGCGGGAGGAACGTCGACGACGACAAGAACCCTCAAACCAGCACCGGGAGCCCGTTGAAGCACAGGACGAGTCGGATGACGTAAGCGAGGAACAGAGGCCCGCTACCGGCGACGACTCCCACGCAATCGACTACTGTGCTTGACGCAACGCATGCTCGCGGAAGGAACCGCCACAGGTATGGAAGGCCAGGAAGGCAAAGATCATGCGACACGTTCTGAAGGCGAATGAGGTGGCCCTTGATGGCTCACTTCGGTTGAGTATGGACCCGGTCGCGACGCAGGGGCGCGGTGGCTCACAATCTGCACCGAGCAACTCGCGCATACGAATCACCGAAGACCACCCGGAATACGCTGTGCTGGAAGTGACATGCTCATGCGGCAAGGTCACGTATGTCCGCTGTGACTATGCGGCGGCGCGGCCTCCGGACACGTGGCAGGATTCGGGGAACACATAGACATTCAACATCGAATTTGAGGAAACGTATCCCGCCTGCGAGCGAGAACGACTACGGTAATACCGGAGAAGCAACATGATCACATGGACGAGATCAATGGCGTGGCCACTTGTCGCATGGTTGGCCTTGGCTGTGGGCGGTTGCACGACGTCCCCGGGCGGACCGAGTACCGCCACTGGGGACAATGGGCCAGGCGCTTCCGCGGTGGAGCGTTTTCAGGACACGCCGCTCGAAGGCCGCACGGCGGTGGAATCCGCGATCGAACTATCGGAGAAATATGCGAGATTATCCGATCAGAGCGTCGCATTGAGGCAAGAGAACCAGCGTCTCGCCAGCGAAAACGAGAACCTCCGCCAGCAGATCACGTCGCTCGACGCCAGGCTCAAACAAACCCAAAAAGAACTGGCTGAGGCGAACGCTCTCCTGATGGAGATGCTCACGGAGTTGAATACCTGGAAGAGCAATATCCTTGGCTTCCGCACGGAGATGCGGGACGCCGCCAGGGCTCAGTTAGAGGCGCTGCTGAAGGTCCTCGAGGTCCTTGGCGGTGAGGCGGAAGCAGGCGTGCTCGAGCGTCGGCACGCCGGCACCTTGAACCCGGACATGAACGATGTAGGGCTGCCCGATGAATCCACACGACCACAGTAGAATAGGCGAAACGTACTCTCACGGCCGCCGAACCGTGTATGACTCAACGGTGTCCAAGACCTGCCGTGCCGCCGCGCTGTACTTGGTGGCGATACTCGTGTTGAGTCTGATCGGCGGCTGCGCGTCCTACAGCGAAAACGCCGCGATGGCCAATTCGTTCTACCTGGACCCGCACAAAGACCTGGACGAACTCGGGCGTGTGGCGCTGGTGGAACTGGACAACCTGGCCGCCTACCCGGAGATCTCCAAGGATGTGACCGAGGCGCTCTTCCGGGCCACCCAGAAAAAGCAGGTCTTCGGCGTGACGGTTATCCGGCAAGACAACCCGGCTTGGCGAAGCTTCATGGAGAACTTCGATTCGCTTGAGGCCCTGCAACAACTGCAAACGATGCGCGAGACGCTCAAGTGCAATGGCCTGCTCCTCGGCAGTGTCACCGAGTACCAGCCCTATCCCCACATGGCCATCGGACTGCGACTGAAATTGCTGGATCTGACCGACGGGCAGCTTCTCTGGGGCCTGGAACAAGTCTGGGACTGTGCCGACAAGAGCATCCAGAAACGGATACAAGGCTATTTCAAACGGGAGCTGCGCCCCGGATATGCCCCGCTACGCGAGGAACTGGTGACCATAAGTTCGCTAAACTTCTGCAAATTCGTGGCTTATGAGGTTGCCCAGACCTTCAGCGAGCAGGAGCAGTGATCCAGATGCCCCCAAAAATGAGGATTCGCAGTACTGCAAACGCATTTTTTTGAGGCAGACTCTTAAGGTTCGGCGAATCGATGCGAGAATAGAGATAGGCAAACGGATACTGAAGGAATCGATCCATGATCGAAAATATACAGAACGACCCAGCCCCACGCATCATGGGGCAGAACAGTTTTCCCCGTGCCGATGCTGCGAACAGGCGTTTCACCGATGGCTCGGATGCCACGCTCCAAGTCAATTTCGCTGATCTGATCAACCAGGCCACAGAGGCGTCTGACAGGGATGTGGACGCCGTCCAGAAAGCCCGGGAGATGATTGCATCCGGCCGACTCACGAGTCCGGAGACCCTCCGGTCAGTCGCGGAAGACATCGTAAGCTTCGGCATATAAAAGCGTTACAGCTCGTGGGGATCTCGCCGCGGGGCCAGCCATGGATGGCGGAAGGGCCCCGTCCTTTATTGCGCCGCCTCGTGTTTCAGCCGAGGTGCGAAGACCGTACTCCCACGAATTACAGGGACGCGTGTGAGCAGGATGTGCCTGCATCATCTTGCGACGGGCCCTTGCGACCGGCTATAGATAGCAGTCGAGGACGGAACCGATGGGCATCCGGCCGAGATCGGGCTTGCCCGGGCGAATCACTCCCAGCCCAGGCACGGCGGCGCCGTACTGCCGGATTCGGACGCGAACGTGAATCGGCTCCTGCGGTTCAACCGGACGCGCGCTTCGCATACCGAAGCTCCCTGCCCGAAACGTCGAACATGAAGCACCGGCACCAACAAGTTTGGAGCAACTCAAGCTAAACATCATTTGCACGCCCAGTTTGGCCCCATAATAGCACAACCGACAACATTCATCAAGGCAAATCCTGTGCAGGAAGGTCCGAAACCAACTGACAGCGGCCTCTTCGCACCGGCGAGATTCTTATTATGGGACAAACAGCCGCCTTGCCGGAAAGAAATTCGGGGCCTGGTTAATGTTTCTCTCGCGAGTCGGCCGAAATGAAGAACTCAGAGGTGTGTCTCAGAACGTCGGACGCAGAGGTTGCCGGATGCACATCATCGTCAGATGCCCACGCTGCGGCTATCGCTGGTGGTTGGATGCCGCCGCGGCGGATCGCCGCATACGTTGCCGCAAGTGCTTCATGTTGCTCAAAATCCCCCACCTTGCCGAGGTCCCCCATGCCACCGGCATCGTAAGCCAAGCCCAGTGCGAGGTTTACGTAGACGACGCCGGCAAGCTGTTCGGATGACCCGTCGCCACCGGCGGCCCCGGATCGGTCTGACTGAAAAGGCAACGCCGCACGCATGATCGCGGGGGCCGTCGTGGCGGCTTCCTCCTGTGCCGCTGGAGGGAAGTGGAGGCTCCCGCGGCAGGGCACTCCACCGGCGCGACAGACTATGGCCCGGCCTTCGGGCGGAGAATCATGATCTTCTGCCAGATTTTTCGGGACAGGCCGGTGGCCAGATCTTCGAGATCGTTGACCGCCTCCGTTGCGACGGGATCGTGGAAATCCTGTACGTAGAGGAAGCCCGTCTTACTGACCAGTGACAGCATCTCCGTACAGTAGTTGAGGTATCGCCCCAGCTCATATTCGTTCATCGTGCGCTTTGGCGAGTTCGGCGTGGGAAGGCTGATCTTCAGGAGGCTGTCCGGGTCCTTCGTGAGCTGGTGCATATCGATAATGTGTGCAACGCACCGCAGTTTGTTCACGGCGCTGACGACCCTGCGTCGTTTCTGCCGGTTCTCAAGAGTAACCAGGAACACGATGCCCGCACCGATGAGCACCAGGCCGTCCAAGGCCGCGGGCACCGTTTGCACCAGATCCGCGACATCGATGCCGTCCGTACGGATATCCAGGATCGAGACGGAGTGAACGACGAGCAGCAGTGCAAGAGCGATCACCAAGAACACGAGCAGCCGGAGCAGGTAGTTCGGCTTGCCAATCCACTGAATGGTCCGGTCTGTCTCGTGCGCGGTCTCGTACAACCGCCGACACACCTTTGCCAGATCGCTATCCGGAAAACGGTCCATGATCCGGAGGTGCAGCCGTTGGATCGTCTCCCGGATTTCTTCCGGAATGAGAATCTGTTTCTCGGTCGTCATAGATCACCCCGGATCGTCCGACTTCTAAGAACAGCCCAAGTACGAGGCATGTGTGGGAACCGCAAGGAGAAATTGGCCGATCTCGCATCGATCATGACGCGGCCCCGCCTTTCTTGTTCTTGCCCTTTCGGGCGATTTCGAGCGATCGCCTCGCCCATTCCGCCAGTACCGCAGGGTTCTCCAGGACATCCGGCGGGATCTCATAGTAGGAGTAGGATGTGCCTTTTGCCTTCTCGGGATAGGGATTGAACGGAGACGATCCCGCCTTCGCGAAGTCCTCCCGATTGGAGTCGTCCACCTTGAGATAGGCCATATCGTCGGCCACAACGGCGAACATCCTGCCGTCGCAATAGAGGCCGGCGCCCCCAAACATCCGGCGTGCGGTGACCTGACCCAGCATGGAGAGCTGATCGATTACGTAGTCCAGGAACTCGTCGGAAACCGCCATTTGTCACCTCTGTATCCGGGATACGGGCCCACAGCGACTGTACCGCTCATCTACTCGTTCAACTCAACCGCACCCTGAGGCCCCGCGCCATCGCGGCGTCTCACTGCGTTGCCGAATCCCTTTCTCCTGACGACCCAATCCTCTTCGTGACTGCCGTTGTGATTGTAGTGCGAGTTCGGGGGCAAGGCAAGCGAGCAAGAGCAGACAGAGGTTCACTGCGACCGGTTGTCGGTGTGCGATCTGCGGCGGGACGATTGACGGTCGTACACTTGAGGCGTACCATGGCGGCTTCAGCAAGCAAAGCACGGATGACATTTCGAGTCGGGTAGGCAACGATGGCTGACAGTGAATGCGACAAGATTGTGCTGCGACTGCCGGAATGGCTTCGCACGCTTGTACGGCCGGAAGCCGATGCCCTCGGCTCTGTCGAGGCGAGGATGCGGTTCGTGATTGAGCTGGCCCGCCAAAATGCGGAACGCCGGACGGGCGGGCCCTTCGGCGCAGCCGTGTTTGAGGGCGCCACCGGACGACTCGTCAGCGCGGGCGTCAACCTCGTGGAGACGGCGAACTGCTCGATCGCCCATGCGGAGATCGTCGCGATCTCGCTGGCGCAGCGGGCCGTGGGGCACTACGACCTCGGCTGCGAGGGAATGCCTCGCTGCGAATTGGTGACCAGTACCGAGCCGTGTGCGATGTGCCTCGGCGCGATCCCGTGGTCAGGGGTCCGGCGGGTCGTCTGCGGAGCGCGCGGCGAGGATGCCTGCGCGATCGGGTTCGACGAGGGGGCCAAGCCGGCCGATTGGGTCGGCGAACTGCGCCGACGTGAAATCGAGGTGGTTCGGGGTGTTCTCCGAGAGGAGGCGAAGGCGGTGCTGCAGCAGTATGCCGGGACAGGAGGTACGATTTACAACGCGAGGACTGGCGGGTGAAGTCCGTCCACGTCCCTTACAGTGGCCTCCCGGGGGAGGGGCTGTCGCCGGGAGCCACCGACGCAGGCGGGGCATTCGGATCGAGGCCGGAGGAGACGGGCGGTGGGACGATGCCAAGATGCCTCTCAATGCGGGCCAGGCGCAAGTCCAGTTGGGTCATTCCGGCATCGACGGCTTCCAGCCTCGCCGCGATGGCCTGCATATCGGCGCCGATTGCGGCCAGGGTTCGCTCCGTCAGGTCCATGTGCCGTTCCATAAGACGCTCGTAGGCCTTGATCGCGCGGCTCGCATCCGACTGGTACCCCGGCACACTGTACACCTGCGCTTCCACCTCGTAATTCCTGCGGCCCTGGCCGATGGAGGTCGACAGGGAGAGCACAACGATTGTGGCAACGGTGTAGAGTCTTTTCTTCCGGTTCATGCGAATCCCCTTATGCTCCGCTCCGGCGGGAAACGAAGCCAAAGAACAGTCACCGCGTCCTGGCATCCAGGGTGCTCCATGCCCGGCCACCCGCGTCTGTCCGTATCATCGGCCAAACAACAACGAAAGATTAGACGCATTTCCGGACCAAGACGCCGGCGGCATCTCATATGGGGCAGGAGGACATATCGAGCGGGAAGCAGTCAGAGTCCGGATCAGTCGGCGTCGGCCACCGGGACGATGGGGTCCCAATGGATGCGGGCGGCACCGAGGATGGTGCCTGTGGCGTAGGCGACGTCCACGAGCGAGATCTGGTAGTCCGCCAGGGCGCGGATCTCGGCACTCTGGGCGTTGGCAAAGTTGAACTGGGCGTCGAGCACATCCGTGCTCGTGCTCACGCCGACCCCGAATTCCCGCTGCTCGGCTTCGAAGAGGCGGGCGTTGACGATGGTGTTCTGGCGGGCCGCGAGGATTCGCTGCCAGTTGGCCTCGACCTGATCGATCGCGTTGAGCACCTCCAGTTCGATCAGGGCCTCGCGGTTCGCGCGGGTAGCGAGCCGCTGGCGGCGTTGGTAGATGGCCTGCCGCAGTCGGCTCTTGGCCGCCTCGTTACCGATCGGCACGACCACTTGCAGGCCCAGTCGATGATTGACAAAGTCGCCGGTCCCAAGCATGTCGAAGGATTCGTTTCGGGTCTCACCGGTGCTGTTGATGTTGTAGCTGTAGTCGAGGCTGGCCACCGGCAGTGTCTGGTTCCTCGCGAAATCCACGGAGCTGGCGTCCTGGAGAAGCTGAAGCTGGAGTTCAAGCAGTTCCATGCGAGAACGCAACGCTTGTCGAATAAGCCGGGCCTGCTCCATCTCGTAGCGGACCGGGTCCGGCTCGCTGGCCGGGACGACGACGGTCGGCGTCTGCACGTCCAGACCCACCTTGTTGATGACGCGTTTGATCTCCCGTTCCCGATCGCGCAGGGTGTTTTCGGCCACGATGATGGCCTCCAACTGTTGGGCCACACCCGCCTGCGCCCGAATGATCTCCACCTGCGACCGCTGGCCGGCCTCGACCAACCGTTGGGCTCGTTCGAGCTGCGCCTGGGAAAGCTCGTACTGCTGCTGCCGCACTTCGAGTTCCCTGCGGGCAGCGTAGAGACGCCAGTACGCCCGATCGAGCGCGGCGAGCACCGTGATGATATCGAGTTTCGTGCGAGCGCTGACGATATCACGGTTATAGGCGGCGATGCGAATCGAGTGGGTGTTGACCCAGTTGCCGGCATTCCGCAAGAGCGGGTGACTCACAGAAACCGTAAGCCCGTTCCCATAGGATGGATTGAAGGGAGCATCTACATTCAAATCCTCAGTACGGTTATCCGCCAGATCGAAGGTCACCGTACCTCCCGTGCGGAGCGGCACCTGTACCCCCAAGTCGGCCTGGGCACGCTCGATCTGGGAGACTCCGGTGTACGTGAACGGCGCACCGTCAACGATAATGGCCCGACCTTCGGCCTGGTCGGTCTTGAGCAGATTGGCATTGGCGAAGAACGTCGCCTCGAACTTGGCCTCTTCCGCATTGAGCGCTTCGCCGGCAATCGTCGGGCCGATCAACTGGGCCTTCAGTCGGAGATTGTTTTCGAGGGCCAGGGCCCGGCACTCGGGCAGCGATAACTCAAGTGACGCGGGTGGCGGGACATTGACGTCCGCCGGCGGGGTCTCCGGCTCCGGCGGCGCCTCCTTCAACTCCAACGGCTCGATCTCCTGGACGTTCTGGCGGGCGAGGGCCATGCGGGCCAGATCGGACGCGTCTCTGGGAGAACGGCACCCCATCAATGCCATGGCACAACAGAGGAATACGACGGCCGGGAGAGTGCTGTGAAGAACAGAGCGTCTATTCATGTCTGAGAGCCTCAATGGGATCCAAACGAGCGGCCTTGATGGCCGGGAACATGCCGAAAAAGACGCCGACCGATCCCGCGAAACCGAAGGACAAGCCGACCGCCCATAGGGGGATATGCGCCATATCCAGGCGCGCGTTGGGAATCTGGGCCATCATGCCGGTGAGCCCCTGTCCGGCGGCAAGTCCCATGAATCCGCCAAACAGACACAATACGACCGCCTCGACCAGAAACTGCAGGAGAATCGCCGAGGGACGCGCGCCGACCGCCTTGCGCAGGCCGATCTCTCGCGTCCGCTCGGAGACGGAGACGAGCATGATGTTCATGATCCCCACGCCGCCGACCAGCAGGGAGATCCCGACGACGCCGCCCGCGACGGCGGTCACGCCCATCGCGATCTTGTTGAACACCGAGACAATCTCCTCGATGACGTCCATGCGGAACGTGTCCGGATCGCCCGGCTCCAGACGACGAGCCTGTCGAAGGAAGAACCGCAATTCCGCCTTGGCCTCCGACGAAAGTTCGGGGTCGCGAGAACTGGCGATGGCCCACACCCAGGGATCGTACAGCCGCCAGGCGGTGGGGAAGGGCATGAAGACCTCCTCGGAAGACCCCATCTGGCCGAACATGCCGGATTCCACGCGCGCCTCCACCACACCGACGATTCTGAAGCTGCGTCGGTCGATGACGATCCGCTTGCCGATGCAGTCCTTCTCCAGTCTGAGATTGTCACGCACACTGGGCGTGATCAGACAGACCTGCCAGCCATTCTCCTCGTCCATCAGGGTGAACGGCCGGCCCAGAACCACGGAACGGTTCTCGATCGTGTGCCACGAGGGATTGATCCCGAAGATGCGGGCCCCCTCGATGCTTTGAACGCCATAGCTGACGGTCCCGCCTCGCTCGGTCATCAGCGTAAAATCCCCAACGGAGGGACATCGCTCCAGGAGGCCGTCGAACTGCTTCGGCTTGAACCGAATCACCCGCCACGAGAAATGCCGGAACTTCCCCTCCCGCGGCCAGTGGGGTGAGATGTAGATCTTGTTAGTCCCCAGCGTCTCGAAATC
>Ga0272441_10005845_pt1 | contig 21071 bp, 17 predicted proteins | sample SSMProp6N_FD_193582 | JGI IMG/M metagenome (GOLD analysis project Ga0272441, IMG submission 193582) | Marine sediment archaeal communities from Little Sippewissett salt marsh, Falmouth, MA, United States - SSM-Prop-6N | ecosystem: Environmental > Aquatic > Marine > Wetlands > Sediment ...
CTTTTACAAGATCCTGATATTCTTTGTACCTGCGTGCCCTGCCTACCTGGCGTTTCAGGGAGGCTACGCTGCGTTCGACCTCTCCGATAATATCGTTGACACGCAACAGGTCGTTCTGAGTGGCATCCAGTTTACGCATTGCTGACCGCAGCCTGTGCTTGTACTTTGTTACACCTGCAGCCTCTTCCAGCAGCCTGCGCCTGTCTTCTGCCCGGTCGCTGAGAATATCTTCAACCATTTTAAGTTCGATAACAGAATACGCGTCAGCCCCGATGCCGGTATCCATAATAAGGTCATTTATATCCTTCAGCCGCACCCTGTTTTTGTTAAGCAGATACTCGCTCTCTCCTGACCTGTACAGACGGCGGGTTATAGTGACTTCCGAATAGTAAATAGGAAGCAGGTGATTTGAGTTGTCAAAGGAGAGGGAGACCTCAGCCATGCCAAGAGGTTTTGAAGACTGGGCTCCGCCGAAAATCATGTTTTCCATTCTATCAGTACGCAGAATCGACGTTTTCTGTTCCCCCAGGCCCCAGCGTATGGCATCAACGATATTGGTCTTTCCGCACCCGTTTGGGCCCACAATGGCCGTAATTCTGCCGTCAAATTTCAGATCAACTTTTTTGGCAAAAGACTTAAAACCCTGAACTTTAAGTTTTGATAATATCATAAATTATTCACTCTGTATGTATTTCTGCTGTTTTCTGAGCTCTATGTATAGGGTATGAACCGGAGCGCACACATATCCGCACTGTCAATAATACATAAAATCCCCCTGCTTCAGTACTATAGGGGGATTGCACACAATACTGTTTCTTTCCCTACAAAATATACACTTAAATCAAAATATTGTCAAGAAAAACCTTTGGCAATTGTACCGGGCCGGTTATACGGCCTTTTTCATGCCGGTATAACCGGCCTGATGTACTGCGTTGTAACCGGCATACAGCTTTGTTCACCATGAAACTGATGCCGGCCCTATGGCGCCCACTGCCGCAGAGCCGGATTCGGTTCAATGCAGCAGGTTGATCTTTCGTGTCTGGGAAAAATTCCCAACGATAATTCTGCATATATACACACCGCTGGCCACAGATGCTCCATACATGTTTGTGCCGTCCCATTCAACACTGCCCGCTCCCTGTTTTTCCGGGCCGTCATGCAGCACCTTTACAAGGCGCCCCCTTATATCGTACACACAGATCTTTACATTCAGGTCATACTGCAGATGATACGGTATTGTTGTAACAGGATTGAAAGGATTGGGGTAATTGTGATACATGGAAAAAGGCCGTTTTACATCTTTGCTTAAAAAGACCACTGATTCATCAGAAAAGGAACTTTCATTGCCGGCATTGTCATACGCCCGTACAGAAAAATAATACACACCAGTGTCAGGAAGGGCTGTTACAATACATTCGGTTTTATTCCCCACATCTTTGTTGAATGCGTACATACGGGACCTGGTGCCGTAATAAACAACATACCCGCTTATATCTGATTCTTTGTTGCTGTCCCACAGAACATGGACATCTGCTCCTGAGACATCAGCATGCATAAGTACTGCCCACATTGCCCATACACATACTACTAATAATCTGGTACTGATTTTCATTGCATACACCATGGTTTCATACATCCTGTACTCCTGATCTGAACATATTTGCAAATATTGTTCCCAAGATGACAACCTGTTGATTAATTGGTACTTAGAGAAAACAGCAGGGAAACATTGGCCGGCTGGAAACCGTCCACCAGCAACGTACTGGCCCGTTATCGACCATATAGCGCATTTTTTTACTGCTGCATTACTACATAGCCGGCATTTTATCAAAAAATGCCCTTGAATTTGTTGTCTGTGATACCTACTTTACACACTTACGGAGGAATTGTATGAACGGACCAGACACATCTGTAAGGCTTGACCGGTGGCTTTCGGCGGCCCGTTTTTTTAAAACCAGGTCCCAGGCGGTAAAAGCCTGTGAAGGCGGCAAAATTAAAGTCAACGGTACCCGTGCAAAGCCTCATAAAACCATAAAGCCCGGTGACAGGCTGACGATATTTAAAAGCAAGAAATACCGGGAGATTGAAGTAACAGGTCTTGCACAGCGGGGCCTTCCTGCAAAAGAAGCGCAGAAACTCTATATTGAACACACACAGCAGGAACAGGATCCCCATATGCGCGAATTAATGGATTTGTACATAAAAACAGAAAAAAAATTCCGCAGAAAATACAAAGGACGGCCCACAAAGCGAGAACGCCGGGAACTGGACCGCGCAAAAAATGAATTCGGTTTATAGAAAGGCTGGCAATGAAGAAAAAAGTCTTTATCACCAGGCAAATCCCTGACCAGGGAATTGACATGCTGAAGGAAAACATTGCAACAGTAGATGTCTTTCCTCACGACCGGCCCATTTTAAAAGAAGAACTTATGAATGTTATTGAACACTACGACGGGCTGCTTTGTTTATTGACCGACCCTGTAGATGCCGAGGTTCTGAAAAAGGGCAAAAAACTGTCAGTTGTTTCCAATTACGCTGTGGGATACAATAATATTGATGTGCAGACAGCAACAGACCTGAACATCTGTGTGACCAATACTCCGGGTGTACTGACTGATGCCACAGCCGACCTTGCATGGGCCCTTATACTGGGAACAGCAAGAAAGACCGCACAAGCCGACATATACACCAGAAAGAAAAAATTCAACGGATGGAGCCCCACCCTGTTTCTTGGACTGCCTGTGGCCAACATGACCCTGGGAATTGTCGGTGCCGGCCGAATAGGCACAGCAGCAGCGCTCCGGTCCTCGGGATTTTCCATGAAAGTCCTCTATGTAAGCAACCACCCGAATCAGGTACTGGAAAAAGAACTGAACGCGGCAAAAGTGTCTATGGACACACTTCTGGAACGCTCCGACATCATATCACTTCATGTACCCCTTACCTCACAGACCCGGCACATGTTCGGAAAGAATGAATTCGCGGCAATGAAGGAGACTGCCTTACTCATCAACACAAGCCGCGGGCCCGTCGTAAACGAGAAAGAATTGGCATATGCCCTTGAAAACGGCATTATTGCCGGCGCAGGCCTCGATGTTTTTGAAAATGAACCGGATATCTATAACCGGCTGCTAACCTTGGAAAATACGCTTCTGCTTCCGCACATCGGCAGTGCGACCCATGAAACCCGTAATAAGATGGCACGTATGGCTGCACGGAATATGCTTGCCGGTCTTTCCGGTAAAAAGCCTGAGTTTCTTGTCAATCCCCGGGTATTCGGAGCATGACAATGGATACACCTGCATTCACAAAACTACTTTCCGTACTGCAGAAAGAATCGGTTAACTGGGATGTGCCCATTGTGACCCTCATAGCCCAGCGTTCAAACGATCCCTTTCATGTACTGGTATCGACCCTGCTCAGCCTGCGCACAAAAGACGAAGTGACAACAGAAGCATCAGGGAGGCTTTTCAGCGAGGCCGGCACTCCCCGGGAAATAATCGACCTGGGAGCAGAGCGTATCAGAGAGTTAATCTATCCTGTAGGATTCTATAAACGAAAAGCAGAAAACCTGGTGAACATCTGCCGTATTCTTTTGAATGAGTACAACAGTACTGTGCCCGATGACCTTGATACGTTGCTTACCCTTCCCGGAGTCGGCCGCAAGACCGCCAACCTGGTGCTGACTCTTGGATTCGGCAAACCCGGCATATGTGTTGACACTCATGTACACCGTATATCCAACAGGACCGGCTACGTGCAGACAAAATCACCGGAAGAAACAGAATTCGCCCTTCGTGCGAAACTTCCTGAAAATTGGTGGATTCCTATCAACGATATCTTCGTTGCGTTCGGCCAGGCCCTGTGCAGGCCGGTGAGCCCCTGGTGCACAAAATGCCCGGTTTCAGATCTCTGTCCGCGCGTAAATGTGACCTATTCTCGTTGAATTTCCAATTATCAGCACTATATACATTTACCACTTTTCAAAGAAAAAACTTGCTTTATGTCTATATTTGCTGTACCTTTTAGAATAATTTGATTTCTCTTATCTGTACGTTAAGAGTTTTTTTGTGTAAGGAGGAGATTTTTTATGAAGAAATTATATGTAGGGATTGTAGCAACACTGCTCATCGCACTGATTGTAATGACCGGCTGCCAGCAGACAGCTGTAACATCAGCCAAAGTATACATGCAGCAGGAAAATTACGACAAGGCCATTGAGCAGGCACAGCAGGCAGTCGAAGCAGTGCCGACTGATGCTGAAGCCCACTATGTCCTTGGTATGGCATATGGCAAAAAGGGCATGTATGCAGAGATGAATGAAGCGTATACAAAATCTCTGGAATTCTCAGACATCCATAAAGAAGATATAACCCATGATAGAAAAATTTACTGGGTTAAAGTTTTCAATATCGGTGTCAACCAGATCAAGCAGGACAAAATTAAAGATGCTATCAGCAGTTTCGAACTGGCAAAAAAACTGTTGCCTGAAAAAGTCGAGACCTACAAGAACCTCGCATACTGCCACTCGCTTCTGAAGGAGAATGACAAAGCTATCGAAATTTATAACCAGGGCCTTGAAATCGCACCCGATGACCTCGAAATTAAAAAATTCATCGGCCATATTTACTACACCCAGAAAGAATATGACAAGGCCATTGAAGTCCTTGCCGGCGTTATTGAAAAAGCAGATCCCTCATCACCGGTATACAAAGACGCGCTCTTTGATATGGCATACTCCTACGACCTGAAAGGCGAGCCTGAAAACGCTATTAAAACATATGAGAATGCTCTTAAACTTGTTCCCGACGACCTTGACCTCATATTCAATATGGCGAGAGTATACTTCCTTCAGGAAAACTTCGACCAGGCAATAAAATATTTCTCACAGCTTCTGGAGAAAGATCCCGATGATTTCGCATCAAACCTGAGCATTGGAAATGCCTACATTCAGAAGGAAGAGTACAAGAAAGCGGTTTCCTATCTTGAAAAAGCTGTCGAGCTTAAACCCGATAATGTAAACGCATGGAACAACCTCGGTGTTGCATATGTCCGGATCGGAGAGACAGAAAAAGGCGAAGCAGCTTTTAATAAAGCGGATTCGTTAAAATAACGTAGTATACGCAGCTATAAAAAAGGCCCTGCAGTTTTGCGCAGGGCCTTTTTTATAGGTATATCAATATCAGATATTCTGACTCTTTTGCTGTTATAACACTTTCTTCAGCTGCTTTACAGCCCAAACCTTTTTCTTCAGGAATGTCTGCCTGTCCAGAACAGTTATACCTATGTCTGAAGCATTTATCTTATCCCGTGATGATTCATGTTTGGTGAGCAGTACAACAGGCTTGTCAGGCGCATACCTGTCAACCATGTTTACCATCCGCCACTCTTCGGTATCAAGAAAATCTCCGTCTATCAGGCATATGTCGTATGAACCGCTTTTCAGCATGGCCATAGATTTTTTCCCTGGTTCTGCTACCCGCACTGAAAATCCTTCGGCTTCCAGAAGGTGCCGTACTTTCTGTTCAGCCCGAGTCTGGCCCAGAAGCAGTATTCGTGCATTAACAGACTTCTTGCGGCGGGTTTTTCCCTTCTTCTTTTCAGCTTCCAGCACCGCTATCAGTTCTTCCACATCAAAAGGTTTACTGATCCGCGGATATGAAAGCCTGCTGTCGTGAACCGGATGGTCTTCATTGAAACCGTACGCTGACATGAGAATAATTGTGACATCAGGATAATTCTCATGAATTCTGGACGCCAGGGTATACCCGTCCATGGGGGCCATGCGTATATCTGAGACAACAATATCACATGGTGATTGTTCAAGAACTTCCAGTGCTTCAGGGCCGCTGCGTGCGGATTTCACATTATATTTATGACGTTTCAGGCCAATCGTAAGTGTTTTCAGGACATTTTTCTCATCATCAACAATAAGCACTTGCGACATCTATTTCTCCTTATCATGGGCATACCAATACGAAATGTATAAGGACAAATATCATGCCACATTTTATTGATTTTCATGATGTTGATTTTTATAGAGTTACATCGTGCAGAGCTGTTCAGTGATAATCAGGCTCCTGCAAATTGAAACAGGCGTATAACAAAGTGAAACCAATTGTACTGTGCTGCTGTGTACCAGGTGAACAGTACAGGCACGGGAAACCGCTGCAGCTTTTTACTTCAATTATGGTGTAGGGCAGTCCGAAGGGATTGTAAATGATGTATTAAGTTTTGAATACCGGTATTCATCACATAATACACCATTCTTGTACACTGCATTTCTGCTTATACCTTCCATTAAAAATCCGGCCTTTTCCAGAACACGCTGAGAGGCTCTGTTAAATCCGAAAACACCGGTAAATATCCGGGCAAGATTCAGCTCTTCAAATCCATAGTTTGCTATAAGTTGTACTGCCTGGGTTGCCAATCCTTTCCCCCAGAACGGCTCTCCGATCCAATACCCTGTTTCTGCCGATAATCGGTATACATCCTTCTGCAGTACCAGACCGATGGATCCTGCAAGAATATTGTTATATTCAACAGCAAATGTACACTGCGGTGCTTCAGATGTGCAAACGCCGATGAACTGTACCGCATCTTTTTCTGTGTAGGGATAGGGTATATAATCGCGAAGATTGTCCCATATGTTCCTGTTGTTGCAGAGCAGTGTCAGTTGCGGGACATCAGAATCTCTGAACCCGCGAAGAACAATTGATTCCCCGGTGATGGTTGTCATGCCCCTCCTGATGATGAATCTCTCTGTTGCTGTAGTATGGGTCTGTCTGGCAGGATTTGTTTCTTTTTAATAATAAGGACGGCCAAAAACCGGTTCGTTTCCCATGGAGCCGTATACATTTCCAAAAACAACACTACATCTTCTTCGGCTCAATTCCATACGATTTCAGTTTACGCCAAAGTGTCGTGGTTGAGATGCCCAGGATTTCAGAGCCCCTCTTCTGGTTCCAGGAATACTTCTCCAGTATTCTCAATATCTGCCTCTTTTCCAGCTCTTCAAGAGTAATCTCGTCAACTTCGGATGTATCCATTCCCGATGCCGCGATAGCGCTTCGAACAGATGCCGGCAGGTCTTCAGGCATAATTGTATTTTTATTCGTCAATATTACAGCCCTCTCAACCACGTTTTCCAGTTCCCGGACATTACCGGGCCAGTCGTAGCCCGTCAGGATTTTTTCTGCTTCCGGAGAAATCGAATGGACCTTCTTTCCGCTTTTCTCCCGGTATTTATCGATAAAATATGTTACAAGCAGGGCAATATCGTCACGCCTTCTGCGAAGCGGCGGCATCCTTACCGGAATAACATTCAGCCTGTAAAAAAGATCCTCCCTGAATGTCCCTTCTTTAATGGCAGCTTCAAGATCCTGATTGGTTGCTGCTACAAGACGGACATCAACGAATAACGGCTCATTATCTCCTACACGGCGGATTTCACCATTCTGAAGGAACCGGAGCACTTTTACCTGTGTAGCCAGTGACATCTCTCCTACTTCATCAAGAAACAGTGTCCCCCCGTTCGCTTCCTGGAACAATCCTCTTTTGTCTTTTATTGCACCTGTAAATGATCCCCGGACATGTCCGAACAATTCACTTTCCTGTATGTTTTCAGGCAGCGCTCCACAGTTAATTGTTACAAAATTCCGGTTCTTCCTGCGGCTGTTCTCGTGCATCGACCGTGCAATAAGCTCTTTTCCTGTTCCGCTCTCACCGGTTATCAGTACGGTGCTGTCAGTCGGCGCAACCTTGAACACCAGTGAAAACACATCCATCATCTCTTTCGATTTGCCCACGATGTTCTCAAATCTGTACTTTTCTTTCAGTTCAGTCTGAAGCTGTTCTACCTTTAGTTTTAAATCTTTACGCTCAAGGGCCTTTTCAATGAGAAGAACAAACTCATCCATATCCACAGGTTTCTGAATATAGTCATATGCGCCCAGCTTAATTGCTTCAACACCGCTTTCCACTGTGCCGAATCCTGTAAGCACAATTACTTCTGTTAACGGATTGATTGCTTTGGCCTCTTTCAAAACCTGTAAGCCGTCAACATTCTTCATTTTCAAGTCGGTTATCACCAGATCAAAAAAGTTGACTTCAAGCTTCTCAATGGCGCTTTTCCCGTCAGGCAAAGCCTCTACATTGTACCCCTGCCTTTTGAGAAACAGAGAAAGTGTTGTCCTTATGGATTTTTCATCATCTACTAACAGAATATCAGTCATTTAGAACCCCTTAGGATATCTTAAACATTAATGCTCGTCACGCTATCGGGAGGATTACGGAAAATTCTGTGCCCTTGTTTTTCCTGCTTGTAACTGTTATTTCTCCATTATGAGCATCAACTATTCTCTGGCAGATTGCCAGACCCATACCGGTGCCCGAGTCCTTGGTGGAAAAAAACGGCTGGAATATCTTGCCCTGTTCATCATCAGGTATGCCTCCTCCGGTATCCTTTACAGCAACAAACACCGTATTGCTGTTTTCATCTTTTTCTCTGCCGGTCCGTATTGCAATAGAGGCGCCCGGTGCCATCGCATCAAGCCCGTTGTTGATTAAATTCGTCAATACCTGCTGAATCTGATGTCTGTCACACGGCACCTGAGGCAGTGCGTCATCATACTCCTCGATCCATTCAATGTCAATTTTTGCCAAGTCCCTGCATCGCCGAACTGTATCCCCTATTACCTGATTGAGATCAGTCGGTTCAATCTGAGGTTTCTTCGGCCGCGCAAATTTCAAAAAATCATCGACAATGGCTGCCAGATGATCCGATTCCTCCTGCAGAACATCAAGAAGCTGGTTACCCTCATCAGAAAGATGCGGCTCATCACGGAGCAGCTTTACCGATGTTTTCAGAGCTATAAGAGGATTTCTGATTTCATGAGCGATTCCTGCTGACAGTTCTCCAATAGCTGCCAATTCTTCACTTTTAAACAATTTCTTCTCCAGTTCCCGCTGTTTCGTGACATTAACTACCGATACAAGTATCGTAGAATTATTGGGTAATTGGGTATTGGTAACATGAACCTGTTTCACCCGCCCAGTCTTGTCTGTCAGTTCGGCTTCAAAATCACGGGGAGGTGAAACCAACAGAGTTGTTATCTCCTTTCTTGTAAGGTCCTTGCCCGATAAGAAAGAGGTAAGTGTAAATCCCGAAATCAGGTCTTTCTGGGAATACCCGCACATAATCTCAAATGCGTTATTTACCAGAGTGAACCGCTGTTCCTTGTCAATAATGGCCAGTCCTGAACCCGAAGCCTGAAACAATGTTTTGTAGTCTTCTTCCGACTGCTTTACACGCTCATATAAATGGGAGTTTTCAACAGCTATGGCTGTCTGCTCAGACACACTGACAATGGTCTTAATATCTTCATCAGTGAGCATGGAGCCGCCGGTTGTGAATACGCCGATAACGCCGACGGGTTCATCTTCATTCACGACAGGCACGAAAGCAAGTGCTTCAATATCATTCTTTTTCAGCCACTTTCTGCATGATACGTCTTCAACATCATCAACAAACTGGTAAATAACCGGTTTCTCAGTTAAAACGGCCTGAATTGCCGGGTTTGCTGAACCGGCATCAACCGGAGCGAAGAAACAATTCTGTTTCTGCATCTCATTGCCGGAACCAGCCATACCTACCAGGTCGCCGGCCTCATTAACTATACCGATCCAGGATTTATCGAATCCCAGGGTATGCACCAAAACACGCGCAATATCCAAAAGCACTTTTTTCAATGTTCCCAGCTGCCGGGTAACTGTAATGGCCCTGCTTACACCGATTAACCGCTTTGCCCTGTCAGCTGCATTATCATATTGCAAAGCATTATTAAGAGCATTACCCGCAACACATGCGGCATACTCCAATATCTCCTTTTCATCTGATGAGAAGGCTCTTGGAGTACGGCAGAACAGTTCAATTACACCGGTAATTTTATTGCCGGATGTTAACGGCAGGCCTGTATACGAGGAAAACTCGGGGCTCAATAAAAGGCCCCCCTTACTTTCTGATTCTTCCGGCAGTAATGGCATATAAACCGGATTCCTGTCTCCGGCGATTTTACCGGCCCGTCCTTCACCAATTCTGACAGGGCCTCCAGTGTATTCAGGGCCCAGGCCCCGATGTGCCTGGGGATAGAGCAGGCCTGTAGTATGATCCAGGACATAAAGCACTGTACCGGATATCTCATCACAGAATGATGCTATCCCCTCCACTGCTTTCTCTGCAGTCTCTTCAATCTGAAGCATTGAGCCCATATCAATGGCATAATTCATGGCCCATGTATACAATGCTGTCTTGTTCCCTGCATCTTCTCCAGATTCTTTATCCGATCGATTCATTTGAGATCCCTTATGTCATGCTCCTGTGTGCTCTATTGAATAGACGGCAGATCCGGTCCGAACAGCCCGCGAATAACAGTAAATATAGAATTCCCTATTACGAATACCATGATAGCAGCCACTACAATAACCACCATAAAGGGGATTGTCTTCTCCTCGGGTGTTTTCAGGATAATTGGCAGTCCAAGATACATAATATACAGTCCATACAAGGCTGTAAGATATACGATAACTGAAAAGGAAGGGATAATAAATATGACACCTGCAGCCAGATACGGAAAGAAAGAATATACGGCCATTTTGAAACAGGCGTCTTCATCACCCAGAGACCCGAATTTTGGCGCTACAAACATCAGGATCCTGGCAACAGCCCATATCATAGCTACAATAACAATATAATTGATAACAGATAACAGTACCGAGGCACCGAATGAGAAATGGTACACACCTGCAAAAGGGATGTGTATGCCAATGATCCACTGTCCGATAAACAGTGCAAGAGCCGGAACTGCAGCCAAAACCAGCACGTAATGTACCATAAGCCGGCTGGCCGGTGTTTCCTCGCTCTCAATTTCTTCCCAAGTTTGCCTGGTTCGCAATACAATTGCTTTTATTCTCTCAATAATCTCATTCATCTCTTCCTCCGTGAGATACTGGTTATTTAACCCGTTTAATTATATGATACCCCAGTTTAGTATGTACAATTTCACTGGTTTCTCCCTGCTTGAGGCTGAACAATGCTTTCTCAAAGGCTTCCATCAAGTCGCCTCTCCCGAACTCTCCCAAAAGACCTCCCACATCCTTGGTCCGTTCATCTATTGAATACAGCTTTGCCAGTTCGTCAAAATCGGCACCCTTGTTCAGCTTATCAAGAACGTTCTGAGCGTCCTCTTTTGATGCCAGAAGAATATGTGCTGCAGTAACCGTATAACCCTCTACCGCAGTAGGATCGCTGGTTAAAGAACCGTTCCATATCCATGCGGTAACGGATATTTTGGTCCAGTTACCCTTTTTTTCCAAAACAGAAACCTCGGTCCCTGATGTCAGATTTCCGCATTTTGCGCCATTGGCAGCAATACGGATATTTTCCTGCCCAGGCTTGACATATTGGACCGATGACTGAGCTGACAATAATGAAGAAAAACAAAAAATAAACAGGGTAATACTTAGCGCTTTATGACGCATAACATCCTCCACATCACTTATCATTATTCGGATATTGAATTTTCAATCTGAAAACCGTCTATATACAGAAAAGAAATGGCTTGTCTTTCATTTCAATTTGAAAATAGCTATTTTTTACACATAACACAAGTTTTTTTTAATGTTTTTTATAAAAACCACCCCAATAACATGGCGCCCCATATTAAACCCAGCCAGTTCAGTAAGATAGAGTCTCTCTGCTACTTGATCAAGGCCAATATCTCTTTGAACTTTTCATGTTCCGATGTCTGCATCAGTTCAAACAGTATCATCTCGGCACAGGCAACCTGGACACCGTTTTCAGACATACGCTTCAACGCACATTGCTTATTTCTCTGTGTGCGTGAAGACACACCGTCTTCAGCTACCACTGTTGAAAATCCCGCATGGATAAAATCAACACTGGATTGCCATACACAAACATGCGACTCTATGCCGCATAGGACCAGGTTTCGTATCTTCTCTTTGCGTAATTCCTGGACAAACCCCTCGATGCCTGCGCAGCTGAATGTCACTTTCTCACGGGCTTCTATACCTTCCAGGGCATCTTTAATAGGCTGCACTGTTGGACCTATGCCCTGTGGATACTGTTCGGTGTAATAAACAGGTAAATCCAGAAGCCTGAATCCTTTTACCAGGGTAGTACATACATCAGCCATACTTTCATTCTCGTATATAGCCGGCACCAGCTTCTCCTGCACATCTATAACAAGCAGAGCTGAATTCTCTTTGTTTAATAAAACCGGACTTCGTATCATGTTGCCTCCAATATTAATTTTTTGCACTTTATCAGACTGAATATGGATAATACCGTACCTGACAGCAGTACAATTCATAAGTATTAAAAGTCGTATCCAAAGAAAAATTGAGTAAATGTTTCATTGTCAACATGTTTGAAATCTGTGCGCCGCCCAACATCCAGGCGCAGCACAATGTAACCGCCCAGACGCAGCCGCAATCCCGCGCCGAAACTTCCCTGTACATCACGGAGGGTCCTTTCCCAGGCATTCCCCGCGTCAAAGAACAATGCGCCCTGAATCGAACTGAACCCTATACCGCCAAAGGGGAACCGGAGATAGAACATATCAATAAAGGGAAATCTGAATTCATTGGAAATAAACGCCACATTCGGAGCTGCCAGAGACCACAGCCTGTATCCCCGCATACTCCATGACCCGCCCAGGAAGAACGGCAATGGTTCTTTACCCTGGTTGAACTGCCCCAGGACTCTAACTGCATGACACATACGCTGCCCCACCCTGAAATAACGCCGCAGGTCGAAAATTACTGTTGTAAAATTAACATTCGAGTATTGGACATCAACTGTGTTTCCCAGTGTGATTTTATACCGCGCCCCGTCAATGGGCCCGGTGCTTCCCCATAACGAATTGTCTTTAGTATAAGACACAAAATTCGATACAAGCAGTGCTTTACGCAAGCCCTCCTCTGCATACCAGTCTTTGTCGGAATGCCGTATATTTATACTTGTTTCAATTCGTTCAAATTTATTCAGGGGATAAATCAGCGCAGCATTGACTCCGTATCTGTTTTCATAATAATAATCATCGTACGTATTATAATAAAAACCCGCAAGCCTGTATACTCCTATCGAGTAATTTATACGGCGGCTCATATCAAGCCGGCTGACAGCAAAGTTGAACCCCTTCCATATATCCGATTGTGTCCGCGCGTTATTATATAAAAGAAAATAATACCGCTCATTGCCCAGCATATCAGAAAGAGCCAGCTGCGCACCTCCGCTGGTGCCGTAAATCGGATCCTGAATGATCATACTCTGGGCAAAATCGAGGTTAAAACGGCGGCGGTATGTAAAACGGTTCAGCACCTTCTCACCTGCAATACGGCGGATCTTCCACGGTACGGCCCTATGGTCGGGCTTTTTTATTGCAGTAGTCTGAGCCATACTCGCATTTACCGCAGGAAGGGCCAGGGCCCGTATCTGAAAACTGCCTTTTTCATAGGGTGCAAAAACAATAGTAGTGCTGTCTGCCCAGCATGGATAGAAACATCCTGCAGTAAAATGCGACACCTGACGCAGGGACCCATGCTGCCTGTTTTTCTCTTTCGGTGAAAACAATGAAAACCGCTCATGCCAGGGTTTGTTACTGCTGCCGTCTGATGCTTCCAGTAACCAAAGGTTGGCCACACCGCTTCTGTCCGATGAAAATACAATTGATTTCCCGTCTTCAGACCAGGCAGGGCTCATATCATGGTCATCCCCATATGTAAGATACCGGATATCCTTTGTTTCTATATAATACAGGAAAATATTTGTTGAACCGTCACTGCCGTTGTCGCTTCTGTCAGATGCAAATACCAGGCACCCGCCGTCAGGTGACCAGTCAGGGTCATAATCTGCATAAAAATCGCTGGTACACCTGATTAATGAGTCAGAATCAACATCAACAATATACAGATCGCTCATTCCCGCCCTGTTGAGGCCTGAAAAGGCAATACGGCTGCCATCAGGAGACCAGGATGGCGAGGACATGGATACAATCTGCTTAAATTCCCATTCCTTTATTATCTTTCTACTGTTAATATCCAGGACATAGAGTTTATCCCTCGGACCGCTTTTTGCAATAAAGGCCAGTTCTTTTTTCTTGTTTATATCAATTTTACTGCTGTATATGTGCAGTGACTCCATATCAGCACTTCTCTCACCCTGAACTAATATCTCCGGTTTATCTGTTACAGGAGCGCCAAGCCTTTTCTGGTAGATACTTGAATATCCGTTTCTGTTGGCCACGAATACAACGCTGGTGCCGGTGGAATCTGAATAGCACACTGGCAGGGAATTGTACCCCCTGTCAGTAACCCTTTTTGCTCCCATGGCAGTAAAATCCTGCTGCGCGACCATGGGATAGAATTTCTTCTTCAGGCTGTATATCCACTCTTCACTGAGCTGTCTGTAATTCTTGCCGATGGTAGCCTTCATTACTTTAGAGAAGTCTTTATCCTTCCAGACATTGTCCATCAAAGCGATAATCTGCTCTTCTCCATAGGTATCGGCTATATAGGTGAGCACCGACTGGCCCTCTTTATACATAAGATATGTTCCCCATATCCTGCTCATGTTCTGCAGCGGTACAACCATATTGTGCAGAACACAGTCACGAATCACCATTTCCGCCTCAGGGCTCCACTCTTCGGACCAGTATTCGGCAAGGCCTTCGATAAACCAGAGCGGGGGGCCCTCATGCAGGGGGCGTTTATGGGTTTTAAGCACTCTGTTTGTATAGCTTTTCTGAAATACATGTACAAGTTCATGCTGTATTGTATTTTTAAATTTACTGAGAGACCCGTTGTTGGGGATCACAACCCGCCCTTTGATAAACTCAAAAAATCCTCCCACTCCCTCTGGTATTAAAAATGAAACCGTATTTGTCTCTTGAAAATGGACATGGGAGCTGTAAAAAATGAGCGGAATGCGGCGGAGAATTGTGTGGTTCATTTTATCCTGCAGGAACGTAAAACTCTCTTCTGCAAAATATGCGCCTGCTTCAGCAAGACTTTCCATCTCAGGATAATAATAGATATCAAAGTGTTCAGTCTTAAGTATCTTCCAGTTAAACCTGTTATACTGTATTTTGTTTCTGCCGAAATAGTACTGAGCGAAACAGGTTCCCGCCAGGAATACTGCAGCCAGGATAATGATTTTTCTTGTTCTGTTTAAGATCATGCTGATTCTCCCTGTATAGCTATAAAAATAATTAAAAGATTGCGCAAATCAAACACTTTTTGGTACCAGGCGCCAATAAAAAACCTTGCATATTAGAAGGCCTTTCAGTAAGTTACTCAGAGTTGTTCTTTAACAAACAATACGGTGCCTTTTCAAGGTTAAAAGGGAAAGCGGTGAAAATCCGATGCAGCCCCGCTACTGTAAGGGATACGAACGTTCTGTTACCACTGTTCCGTATTTGCGGAATGGGAAGGAAGAACAGGTAGGCATGAATCCCCAAGCCAGGAAACCTGCCATATTGAACCGGTATGTGTCTTCGAGGGTAAGGCATATCAAGAAATTAATAATCTCCGGCCCTTGCTCAGGGGCCGTTTTTTCTGCCTGCATTAAGGAGCATGTATATTCATGCTCCCGGTTCATATGCGGCAGCCTTGTCTATGCCCTCCTCAGTACAACCGCAGTGATTTACACCTTGACTTATTGGTGTATTTAATGCTACATTTATCAGGGAGCTGAAATGGAAAAAACAGACATGAGACAGGGTACTTTACGGATTATTGCCATCGGTGTCATATCGGCTATTGGTGTTACAATGGGGTTTGCCCTGTTCCATATTCCTAATATAGAACTTATCAGCGCCACTATTTTTATCGGCGGTTATCTGATGGGCTCAAGAGACGGTATCATCATCGGCATTTTTACTGAAACGACATTCTCAGTATTTAACCCCATGGGAATGGCCTCTCCTCCTCTTTTCGCCGCACAGGTTGCAGGAATGGCTATTATAGGCCTGGCCGGCGGCCTCCTTAGAAAATCCGGCCTCTCTGGATGGCGCTTGTTAACAGCATTTGCTGTATGCGGAGCTCTTTTAAGCTTTATCTACGCGCTGCTCACTACCGCATCATTTGTATTTTTTATAAATCTTGAAACACAGGGCCGTATTGCAGCTGTGCTCAGCGGCATCAGTTTTTATGTAATTCATATTGTTTCCAATACCATAATTTTTTCCACTATTGTACCGGCAGTTATCGGCAGTACATTCAGGGCTGCTGTATTTAAACAGAATGAGGCCCGTGCTGCATGAAAAGTAAAACTCTTTTTATAATTCATATCTGCCTTTTCTTTGTATGCACATCGGTTTCCGCGCAAACTGCAGCAGACAGCCTCCAATGGACAAGCCGGTATACAAAAAGCAGTTTCAGCCCTCTTACAACAGGTGATTCTCCTGATTTCTTTTATACAATTCCACCTTCAGCATGGAGAACTGTATATGGCCCAGGCCTTCCTTTGTACAATACCTTATACTGCTCACGGCCCAGTACTGCTGCCGTCATATACCATGGAGCTGTATTGAATGACCCCTTTACTGGTAGATTCAATCTTCGTTTCCTTCCTTCTGACATTATATGGGGTGTTGGCACCGGTGATATGTACAAAGCCTCCGGTTATCCCCAATCCCTGCACACTCTGACACGGGATATTGGTATGGAAAAACCGTATACCCGTGCCTATTACCACTATACTGCAGGACGGGAAAGCACTATCGGTGCGACGTTCGGACAGCCATTGTTTTCAGGATTCCAGTATTATGGCGGATTCTCAGCAAATAAGTACAATACTGAAACAGAAGGAACGCACAACACATATAATAACATATTTTTTCAGGCAGACATAAAACTGTATAGAGACTGGCATGCAGTATATTCCATGATTCACAGCAAAGCAGATGTGCTGCTTCCCCATGACATGCCTGTTCCCGCAGATACCGTCCAGCTTACAGATCCGGTTCAAACTACGGTTTCAAAGAATCATATAATCCATATTATAAATGATTCGCTCAAATACCGGCCCGATGTTTCATTCCACCGTCAATATACAGGCTACACGTTTAGATCAGCAGACTCTGATACCGGATATTTTGTGCAAAGCCACAAAAATACTCTGGCAGCAGCAGGGCAGACTTACTTTCTTTCTCTGCCTGTATCAATAGATACGAAATATATTTTCCGTGCCACATCAGTTCACGATACTATTACTGTGTCCGATTCTCACTGGTGCACTACAGTGGGGACCCGTGTCGGATTGTTCTCCAACACATTCGCAGGTCTTGCTGTTTCACCACAGATGCATCCAGGTAATCGATTCCGGATCGGCTATAATTTCCGTCTATCTTATTCACTTTCCCCCAAAGGCCTGTCCCTGAATGCTGATCTTAGCCATGCCTACAGGACGCCTTCGCTTTCAGAGCGTTCCGGAATAATTCTATTTAATGTTCCTGTATCTTCTGAATCTCTTTTCAATCTCGCACAAGTACGGCAAAGCTATTGCTCAAATGAAAAACTTCTACCCGAATCCCACATGTCTGCCCGTTTATCGGCCTCATTGCAAACCGGACATTTTAAAGGCACTGTTTCATTCTTCAACACTAGGATTTCAGAGTATATACACCCACAGCTTACTCAAAACGGCATCATGTTCAATAATAACGCTGACGGCTCATTTTCAGGAATCAACTCATATATTAAAGCAGGTTTTCATGGTTCTTCCGGCATAATTTCTTCCAATCGTTTTATGTTTGAACATTCTGTGCCCGGACTTGCACCGCCGAACATTTCCGGTTCCACTGCAATCTTCTACAGTATTGACCTTTTTAAAAAGGATATTTCAGCACTATTGTCAGCATCTGTCAGGTATTGGGACACCTTTTACCTTTTTGACTATACATTCGGCAACAGTATTAACACGGTAAAGATACCGCCCAACGCTTTTCTGAACCTTAAAGTTCTTCTGACTGTAATGAAATATGCCCATGTCTCTCTTGAGGTTTCCAATATTACTGGTGTCGCCTCAAAGATTCAAGCACACCAGTATCTGCCCTATCGTCAATTCCGTGTTACAGTATTATGGGAACTTTTTGATTAGAAAGGCCGGAGAATCCATTCTCTCCAGGTCCGAATAACTGTCTGTATTATTCACATCTTTTACCAAATAGTACTTGATTTTGTAGCAAATTATTGCAATTTTATCTCTACTATAACTATTCCTCAAATCTGGAGGGTTCATGCTTATCACCAATGTTCATGTCACTGCATTTAAATCAATTAAGGAACTCACATTCCCACTTGATAAAACAATAACTGTATTCATCGGCCCCAATGAGTCTGGTAAAACAAATGTGCTTCAGTCAATACTGCATATCACCCCTTCAGAGACATTAAACAGTGATAAAACCTGCCAGTATTCAGATCTGTATAAAGATGCCAATTCTCCAATTATCAGCATGGAACTTTCAGGTTTTTCAAAGGAGGACAAAAAGAATCTCGTTAAAATATATGACGGATTCCGTTCAATAGACTCTTTCTGGATCAGGCGTGAAGGCCCTGAGATCTCCGACTACAAAATAATCGTAGAAGACAAAATCCTTTCCATTGGAAATGTTCAGCCATTGCTGAAAATGATGCCGGACATTGTATATTTTGATACCATATCAATTATTAACGACCGGGTCAGTTATGACGAACTTGTAGGGAGCCACCCCGACTTTAATACTGAACGCAACCTTTTAAAAATCGGCGGTGTAACTCAGCCCGATATTATTTTTGAAAATTCAACCCGCGGAAGGAGGGCTGCTGAAGAAACCGGCTGGGAAATAACCAAAAGGCTCCGTGAAGTCTGGACCCAGGAACCGTCTCTTGAAATTAAGCTGCGTGTAAACGGCAACCTTCTATTCATTGATTTTAGTGATGACACGACCGTTTACGATACTCCGAAATCCCGTTCTCTGGGATTTCTGTGGTATCTATCATTTTATATTAACTTTATCGCAACCAGTATTGAATCAAAATCAAATTCATTTCTGTTTCTTTTAGATGAACCCGGCCTTCATCTTCACCCGGCAGGCCAAAAAGACCTTACTCAGCTTCTGGAAAATCTTTCTCAGAAAAATCAGCTCATTTACACGACCCACTCACCCTTTATGATTAACCGCAACTATCCTGACAGGGTCCGCCTCGTAAATAAATCCAATGAAGGCACAACAATAGACAATGAGGCATACCGGGAAAACTGGCGTCCTTTGCGGCAGTCCATCGGATTAACCGTTGGAGACCTTTTCTTCTTCAATACAAAGGGACTTTTTGTGGAATTCCCCGGCAAGCAGAAAAAACATTCTATTTTTCAGTCGAAAAAATAAATTCATACATAAAAAAAGGCCGATGCTAAAAACACCGGCCTTTTTTGTTTTATGATTTCAGTTGCTATTTTTCAGATTCTTCAGCTTTGTCTTTAGAAGGAGCTTCCGATTTATCTTCTTTATCTTCAGCTTTTTTTGCAGCAGCTTTTACTTCCTTCTCAGGCTTTTCAGCCTTCTTCTTACTCTTATCTTTCTTCTTGGATTCGGTCTTGTCGGATTCAGCCTTTTCCTTCTTTTTCTCAGCCTTTTCAAATCCCACAAGCTCCAACACAGCCATTGAAGCGCCGTCACCATGCCGCTGTCCAAGTTTGATTACTCGTGTGTATCCGCCGTTTCTTTCCTTGTACATCGGGGCAACATCATTAAACAATATCTGTACAGCTTTTTTGCTTCGTAATCGTTTTAAAACGATTCTTCTCGCGTGAACACTGTCTTTCTTTGCCGCTGTTATAAGCTTTTCGGCGAATCTTCTTGCTGCCTTGGCTTTCGCTTCAGTTGTACGTATATGTTTTTTCTCAAACAATGAGCTTGCAAGATTAGCAAGTAATGCTTTTCTATGTGATGCTGTACGCCCAAGTTTTGCTATTGATTTTCGGTGTCGCATGGATTAAAATCTCCCTCAAATACATCGTAAAACTGTCAATTATGATGACTGGTCCAAATAGTTATCTACATCCATTCCAAAATGGAGGCCCTTGTCTTCAAGAATGTTTTTCAATTCCGTTAAGGATTTCCTTCCGAAATTCCGGAACTTCAGCATCTCATTCTCATCACGTTTAACAAGGTCTCCGATTGTTTTAATATCAGCAGCCTTAAGACAGTTATGAGAACGCACAGAAAGCTCCAGCTCCTCAACACTCATCTTCAATATCTTCCTGATACGCAGTACCTCCTCGTCTATCTGAGGAGTCTCTTCATTCACTACAGGTTCGACATCAAATCTGATGAATAAATCGATATGGTCTCTCAGTATTTGTCCGGCATATGTCAATGCATCATCAGGTGTTATACTTCCGTCTGTTTCAACATCGAGGATGAGTTTCTCATAATCAGTCTTATGCCCCACCCTGGTGTTCTCTACAGTATAATTAACCCGTCTAATCGGATTGAACACAGCATCAATCGAGATTGTCCCAATGGGCTGATCGGGCAGTTTATTTTCTTCAGCGGGCACATACCCCCTGCCCCTTCCGATTTTCAGCTCCAATTTCAGGTCTGCGTCATCACCCAATGTCGCGATATGATGATCCGGATTCAGTATTTCAAAATCCTGAGTGTCTTTCTGTAAATCAGCCGCTGTGAAATTACAGGGCCCTTTAAGATCAATGGAAACCTTGTCCGGTTTCTTATTGAGGAGTTTTATCCTCACCTGTTTTAAATTCAGTATAACTTCAGTAACTTCTTCTTTTACACCTGGTATATCAGAAAACTCGTGCAATACATGGTCAAACTGCACTTGTGTTATTGCGGCACCGTGTAAAGAAGACAGCAATACCCTTCGAAAGGCATTACCAATAGTATCTCCAAATCCCCTTTCCAAAGGCTGGATTACAAACCTTCCAAAAGTGTTGGAATACGTTGAATCGTCTCGTTCAACACTCTCCGGCATTTGTAAGATCA
>Ga0272441_10005846_pt1 | contig 21070 bp, 25 predicted proteins | sample SSMProp6N_FD_193582 | JGI IMG/M metagenome (GOLD analysis project Ga0272441, IMG submission 193582) | Marine sediment archaeal communities from Little Sippewissett salt marsh, Falmouth, MA, United States - SSM-Prop-6N | ecosystem: Environmental > Aquatic > Marine > Wetlands > Sediment ...
CAGCTAGGGGTGTTTTGGGTTTCCTTGGAATCCGTTTTGCCACGTCGTCTCCTCATGATACTGGTAGGAATCCTTCGTCGTCCCAGATGAACACACTTGGATAACGGTTAGACAGCGAGCGAGCTATGCCAGGGTAGAGGTACTTATCCCAGATGTAGTAGCAAACTGCTTCCGTTTTACCTTCTGATGTTCGCCTGAGCCGTCCTAGAATCTGCTCAAACTGTTGCTTGTTCTGAGCACATGGGCTGATGATGAATCCTCGCTCCCAAGGCGGGATGTCGAGGGCCTGACCAATCTTTTGAATCGTGCCGACTGCTACCTGAATATTGCCGTTGAGCAATCCTCGCTTGGTTGTTTTGAACACTGTCTCATTTTCACGACCGCCTATCATGAGCCCGCATTTGTAGCCTTCTGATCGAATGCGGTACTCCCAATATTTGGCATGTTCAACTCTTCTGGTAATTACGAGTGTGCTGTGCTTTTGTTTAAGAACAGGTGACATGAAGTGCCAGATTAGATCGTTGCGTTCGTCGTCATCGCAGAGAATATCGAGCAGGTCATTGGTATCTTTATTTTCGGCTTCAAGCTCGGCCCACGTCAGTTCTTCGTCGTCGACTTCAAGGATGTAGTCGAAGTCAGTTGGGATACATCGGATGATCACATCGTGGAGCTTGCCCTGTTTGATGAGAGCTGCACGCTCAATCTCTTCGGCCACTTCGCCGAACATGTCATAGATTCTGAATTCCTGTTTATCTCGTCGAGTTTCATCAGCAGAGATCCCTATTCGATATTTGGCAGGCATCAAGTCGATGACATGTTCGTATGTGGTGGCTGCGAACCGTTGAACTTCGTCGCAGATAACGCCGCCAAACTGAGGGGCGTAGATTCGGATCTTGTTGCGTAGACTCTGCTGCATACCAACGGTCAACGGTTTGATCCGCTTCTTCTTACGACCGCCGACCATGCCTACGTCTTTTTCACGTAGACCGAAGCGTTGGCAGATACGTTCCACCCACTGGTCCATTAGCTCGGTTTCCCAAACAATGACCAGCACAGGCCCTGCATCCTTGAGCATGTACTCGGCGGCTTTGAGTGCAGTCTCTGTCTTACCGCTACCTGTTGGGGAACGGATGAGACAGTTTTGAACCTTCATCATTGCAGCCGCAAGCCGCTCTTGATCTGGTCGAAGAGTCACGTCGTTGAATAAATCTGTTATGGGTTCGTGCGTGACACGGCGATCGATCAGGTGGGGTGTGTAGCCCTCTTGCTCGAATGCTTTGCGGACCTTGGATAGTCCTCCTCTTGGTACGCTCAGGCAGTCCCCAAAGTCTGGATGTGAGACGTGATCCCATATATTCAAACGGCGCTCGACTCCTCCTGTCCAACGCCCAATTGCCTTGAGTTGGGAGTATTTCGGATTGGCGTAATTGAACTTGACGCGGATAGATTCAAGCAGCTCGTCAAAGATTGGAGCCCTTGGAATATAGATCCGGTCATGGATGAATACAGGTATCCGCATCACCTTAATTATAGCGATTTATGTGTATATAAAAGTGCCCCGGCAGCCGCCTGTCTTGTGGGGGGACCAAGTGCCAGACGACTCCGGGGCGTGAGATCTTAGTATAGAAGGGTGTCTGAGAATGTCAAGGTTGTCTAACGGTTAGACACTAGAAGCCGGCTTGGGCAAGACGCCTGGCGAGGACTGCTTTGAATTGGGCGAGGGTGAGAGGGCCTGCCGGTTTCTCTGGGTTGTTGAGGAATCGCTGGGCTGCGGCTTCAAAGACCCAGGCGTAGAGCTTTAGGTCGTCTTTGTGGATGAGTTGCGTTAGCAATCGTCCGTCAAAGTTCTTCTCGATGTCATAGCAGACAGAGACTTTGACGAGATCTAGAAGTGAGTCGAATGGGAGTCTCATCATGGCTTTACGTCCTCGGAGATCCTTGAAGAACATCTTGCTGTCGTACTCGTCTTCTTCGAGAAACGCAGCCATGAACTTGTCGAGCTGGTCTCGAGTCAGGTTCGGAGCGAGGTGGTCGTCTTCGTTGAAACTCATACTTCTACCTTTGCTTCCATTGCTCTAAAGAATTCTTCTGGGTTTTTTGACTCTGTGATCATTTTGGCCATGAATGGGTCTTTTTCAACTGCGTTCATCAGCCATGCAATCTGGACAACGATCTTCCAGAAATCTGTTTGCTTGGTGCTCATAGGTAGAACTGCATATGCGAGCTGTAGATGCTCTTCCATTGTGAGCTTCATACCACCAATGCGCGGAGCGTGAAGATCCTCACCCGTGACTTCCTTGTATAGCGCGGCGCCTTTGTCTGCGGTATCAGGGGTGAGACGATGCCACAGACCCTCAGAGTAGATGAGCGAGAACAGCTCAGTCAGGACGGTTTTGTCCGTCGAAGCTGGTTTGTTCTGCTGCCCGAATTTCGGCTTTGATTGCGATTTTGATGGAGTCCTGGATTTGCTCATTGGTTCCCTCGAATAGTATAGACGGGCTCTTCGGTCTTATGACCACATGACCACTCACGCCTATGATTGCAAGCAATGTGTTGACGACTTGTCTTACAGTTGCCTGGTCACCATCGATGGTTTTGATTTGTCGCCCTCGAGGACCTTCGATGATGTCGGCAAGCTCTCTGACGACGTGTGGTGTATGTCCCCATTGAGTTGGCATATCGACGTTCTCGAATTCTTGGATGACAGGGGATTGCAGTCCTGTGACGCCGTTATATACACGAGATAAGATGGACATGAGATTCGACCCAGGTAGGCTAAGGTCGATGAGATGTGGTATCTGAACGCCGCGTATAGCAGCGTTGCCGATGTTATAGAAGGGGATGAGCTGAGCTTTTTGGTGTAAGCTCGCGATGAGCGGATTTTGGATTACTGGTTTGTGTGACCACAGCCCGACGATGCAATGGATATTGCGCTGAGCGCAGGTCTTCATCACATATGCAGTCTCAGCTACATTGACTATAAATACGTCGGGATCGATGGGGTCTCGAACGCTCAGGTGTTCACCGAGATGGACGACGACATTGACTTTGCCGTTTTGGTTGAGGATATGGGCCAGGGCGCCTGCATGAGTACCCGCGTACTCGCCGTGAGTGTGGAAGATCTCGGCCCTGACAGCGTCTGAGACATCTCCTTGCGGGTCGACGATCAGAAGATCGTGTGGCGATTCACGCAGCTTGCCTCGATCGATAAGCTCTTTAGCAAGAGCGGTGCCCAGGGTTCCATACCCACCTGTGATCAGGATTCTCATGGTGTCTCCTAAATCGAATAGAGATCGATATCGCGCAGGAGTGCGCTGATGATGTCTTGGTCAGCAGCGCCTTGCAGCCCTGCACTGATGGCGTAGACATCGAGAGCGAATCGTGCGTCTGAGTTGTCGAAACCGAGCGCGTTCAATTCTCTGTAGAATCGTGGCTTTGGCGCAAATTGGCTGAGGAATTCCTTGCGCCAGTCGACACAGTCTAGCTGACCGTCGTCGTGTCCGATGCGCCAGCGGTGTTCTGACAGTTGTTCGGCGATGGTGCCCTCATCATAATAGTCGAGGTCTTCTCGCTCGTATGAGCTGGCGCTGTCTGGGTGGAATACAGTATCAACCCATGGCGGCACGTCGTAAGAATCCCAATTCTCGGTGACCTCGGTTCTGAGAGCCTTCCATGGCAGGATAGGCAGGGTCGGAATATCAGACTTGACACAGTTGCTCGGGAGGATCAATCGACGATCCATCTTGCCGGCGAGGGCGTTCATGCACCGGAGCACGATGATCATTGTCTCGATCTGTTCACAGCTCGGCAGCTCGAAGAAGTAGCCCTCCCATCCATAGACTTTTCCGGTAAATGGCTTACGCCACATGTTGGATCGCCAGAAGAAATCGAAGTCTGTAGGCACGCGGTCTACTCCGACTCTGAAGGTGTCGTCGTTGACTTCGGCGCCTGTCAGAGGAGCCGGTGGTTGCTGGCCTTCATGTGGCCTGAGCAGTCCACATGAACGAAGCTCAATGCCCCATGTTTTGGTTGATAGCCACCCAGCATGAGGGAGTGACACGTCGATGGGATGAGGTGCAAGGATGGTGGCGGGGATGTGCTCGAGCATGTCGTAATGGTTGAGTGATCGGCTCACCATACGACGTCCTGACATCACGAGGATGTGCGACGAGTAGACATTTCTCGTGTGCAGGTGAAAAGAGTTCCACATTGATGGTGAGTGACTGAGAGTGACGACGGCGCCTTGTGGCTCGAATGGTTTGAAGAGCTGGTTACCGAGCGGCCAAGCCTGCGCCGTCTCGGGCATGTAGTTGATGACAACCTCGGTCGTGAAGTCGTGCGCCTGCTGGAAAAAGCGCTCGGCCATTTCTCTGGTGATCGGGCCATGAAACCAACGTGTGTCGTCCGACATGTTCTCCTACTTTCCGAGGTGTGGTAGTGGTACCACTGCTATTTCAATTCGAGGCTGCTGACTGTAGTATTTGCCAGTCGGCAATCCATCGACTGCTATGTATTGCACGACCTGGTTGTCGTCAAGCCAAAAGATCTCATTCAGTGCGTCTTCGACGCTGGCGATCATGTTCTTGATATCTGGCTTGACGGTTGGAACAAGCTCAAAGTTTATAGCGCGCTCGAGTTGTACAGGTTTACTCGAGATGTACTTTGGGATTGGCTTGAAGAACAAGCAGCCAAGGGCTACCGGACACGTTAGAGGGAGAGGTGGTCGATATTGGAGCGCTTGACCTGCAATCGTCATCTCCCATTTGGCTGTCGCCTCTGGCTTGAACGAACGTGATTTACCGTCCTTCCCTTTCACGATACGAGGCATAAGCTTCGGTTTTGGGTTGCCCAAAATAGTGAAGCGGAGTGTGCCTTTTGGCCACCTGGTCCTCTTCAGCTTCATTGTCTAACCGTTAGACAGCTACATCCAATCCGGTTCTTTTGGTTGGTTTTTACCACGGCAGATAGGCCAATAATCGCACCAGTTGGCACCACAGAGGAAGTTCTCAGGTGAGCACTTTGGGAAGTATCCGGCCCGGATTCCTCGCATGGCATCGATGAATACGTTTTGTGCGTGCTCAAGATCTGCACTGGTTTTGATGGTACGATCAATCGCGATGCGAGGTTTCCACTTGCTCTCTTTGCCGTCTTGTGGTTTGACCAAGGCGCCGAATCCTACGTCCATGATGCCGGTGGCCATTGCGTAGAGTGAGAGCTGGAGCGAGTCGCTAGCAGCGCGCTTACCCTTGGCCTTCTTGGTGAACTTCCAGTCAAGGATTGCATCACCTCGGTTACGGCGCTGGATGAGATCGATAAACATGAGAACAGTCTCACCATCGATTTCAATTTCGAGTCTCTTCTCTACTGCAATTGGATCAATCTCAGGTAGAACGTCCAGGTTCCATTGTTTGAGCAATCGCTCCAAGATTTGACGGAGCTGCATGACAGGCGCCTTGAGTGGTACGATTCCAGGCAGCAGCTCTTTGTTGAATTCTTCGATCTTCTCTTTGATCTCTTTGCCCATAGCGATGCTATGAGAGTGGAGACATTCCTCCCTTTGCTTAGCAGTAAGGTCTTTGCCGTTAATACGGAACGAAAGAACCTCCTCGATATATTTGTGACCGTGGCTACCCACTGCGAAGTTGACGTTGACCCCGTGAATAGGAATCTTATCAATATAGTGCAGCTTGTATTGGTGGCCGCAGTTGAGATACTTGCTGACCTGAGAGAACGAGCGGTGTCCAGGCGTTGCCTTGTTAGCAGGGGTCCTTACTCGGTGGGCGGGCTTTCTTACTCTACGTGCAGTCATTATTGGACACTCTCTCGTATGCGCTCAACGACGAGCTGGAGGTCAGGGAGTTGGTCTCGGGGGATAACCCAAGACTCTATGTTAGAAACGTGCTCGGCTACGGTTGATACTTCCATGAACAACAATGTGAGCTGTTCTTCGGTGCAACCAATTAGCCGGCTTCGTAGAAATCTCATAATGAGTCGAGTTAGCAATGTGGCGCGATGACCAATAATTGGTTGAATGTTTGTAGCCAAGTGCTCACAAAGAACTTCTATATCTGTTGCTGTCATTCCTCTTGATCTTCCAGTTCGTCTTCATCAATCATCTCAATAGTATCATTCAATAGGTCGTATAGTTCTTCATATGCATCGGGGTGTGTTCGTAGATACTCAATGGCGTTCTCACGTCCATTGATCGTTGTCTCGTCTTCGCCTGGGAAGGTGTAGTTGGAGCCTGAGATTTCGAGCAGGTCTCTTGCTTTGGCTTCTACGAAGGCTTCCTGTGCCAGATCAAATCCAAGAGGCATAGAGCCACGACCGTTACCAATATAAATGGTAGCTTCGTCGTGTGGGAATCCTACCTTGTTTTTCTCGACCATGATCTTGTGTTCACGTCCAACGAGAATCTTCTTGCCGCCTCTGGCTTCAAAGATGCGCTTGGTTGCTCGGCAGCGTAGTCTGACCATGGCCTCAAACAAGAGGGACTTGCCACCTTTGACTCGGTAGTCATCGGCGTACCAGTCTTTATCTTTGTCTTGATCTTGCTGCGCGTCCTTCTCGTGAGCTAGTGCGACAAAGGCAATGTCGTTCTTGCCAACCTTTGGAGTGAGTGAATCAATCCAACTTGAGATCATGTTGGCGCGGTATCGACCCCATCCCTTGTTGATGTTCTCGGCGCCGCCTCCCTTGTTGGCGCTACGCATTTGCTTCAGCTCGTACTTGGGAGGCATCTTGTGGATCGTATCTATGATGATAATAAAGCCACGGTCTTCAGGGATACGACCAGACTCCTTACTTGTTTTGAAGTTTTCAATCCAGCCATCAACCAGATCGATTGCTTCTTCAAAGTTGTCTGGTTGGTTGAAGAGAATCCCCTCCATTGGGACGTTGAGCTTGACTGCCCACTTCTTAGACAGTGCGTGTTCTGCCTCGATGATCGCAGCGGCGTGTTGTTGACGGGTGAAGGAGCTAGCAAGGCCGAGGGCTACGGCGGTCTTGGCTCCTCCTGGTGGCCCATGTAGCACGTATGTGGCACACAGGGGAGCACCGCCTAGCTGGAGTGCTCGATTGAGTGAAGGGAATATGGTGGGTATATAACGGACAGGGCGAAGTGCCTGGTCCATTGTGATGACTTTCTTTGAGTCTCCAGCAATGGCTGACAGCATGTCGGCGCGTGATACCTTGGTCGGTACACTTGTCGGGATAGCTGAAGATTTGGAAGCTGGAGTGCGAGTTCTTTTAGCCATGCTGTCTAACCGTTATACAGTGGGTTACGTAGGTATTATAGTGAAATGGTTAGACAATGAGGCGGTGAGGATTATGACTTGGTGGGCTGCCAGGAATCGAAACCTGGTTTGGTCATCACGGGTACTACCGTGGAGGCAACCGCCGTTACGTTCTATCTACTATGTACGGCCACCACACTCTACAAATTTGCCCAGCACTATTGCGTAGGACTTAGTGACCTCAGAGCCCCGGTGTTTCATGATGCTGTGCTCCAGCCCTGCCTTCCCCAATCGGCTTCACTATGTTCAGGATTCGAGTGATGTAGATAGAGGCAAACATAAGCCTATACCCACAAAACCATCTTTTGTTCAATGACACGTATCCCTACTAATAGCAGCGTTCCTTAGCACTAAGCCCGGCCCGCCCGTCGCTAAGTTGCCAGCTATGACCGTCCTGCCAGGCACCTCCTCGTACTGTTGGGGTACAGTGCTCGTAGGATTCCTGACGTAGTAGGCTCTGTCGGGATCGAACCGACGACTTCTCGGTTATGAGCCGAGTGTTCTGACCAACTGAACTAAGAGCCTTGGTGGGGTGCTCAGGATTTGAACCTGAGTCGGTATCCTAAATGAGACAGGCTCGTGAGCCCATACTGTGATCCTTCCAGATGATAGACCAAATGTCTATCCACCCCTGGTGATCATGACTGGACTTGAACCAGTGATCCTAGAACGTAGGGCCGGAGAAGATCTGGAGCTACGTTCATGGCTACCATGACTGGGAGGAACCGCAGTCTCATGATCATTGCCGACTCAACCCTTGGGGCGATGGCGGGACTCGAACCCGCACATGACTGGACCTCAAGCCTAGCGCCTCTGGCTCCTACTAGTCTTTTCCAATGCGCTCCATGGTTGCACTGATTAGACATTGAGGGCTCTCCAATTGGGCTACACCGCCATGTCAGCGGAGGCCATTCAGGACTTATGCCGCTTATGGGCTGCCGTCTCTTTAAGCCGCTGACGTTCTTATTATAGCTGGAAGTTTGAAAGTGTCTAACGGTTAGACAGAAGTTGTCTTGCCGTGATTGGGAGGACGCGTGGCGTTGATGTCCATCTTGTCTGAGATGATCTTATGGACATCGAATCCCATGGCCGAGGAGATGTCGAAGAGACGGATGAATGTGTCAGCGATCTCCTCTTTGAAGTTGTCTTCATCAGTGTGGCGCACAGCCTCAGCCGCTTCGGATACCTCGGTTACGACGAGCATGAGCTTGGCGAGCATCATGTCTCGATCATTCTTGGTATTCATACCACCTGGGGTATGAAATCCCTTGCCCTCTCTCCATGTCTGGATCTGGGCGGCTAGCTCATTTATATCCGCAGACCACATTCCACTAGGCATAGGTTTGATTCCTTTGAAGTTTGGGTTGCAGTACCATGTATCCATGGTGGGTTAGTGTATCAAAATGGTATGGGATCTGCTCCGGCAAGGAGCATCTTGCATCGAGGACAGGCGCCTGTCTTCATGAGGGTTACTCGGCGCCGGCAGGTTGGGCACCAGATAGGTTCGTCTGGTACCCATTCGGGGCGATCTGAGAGTTGGAGCTTTTGTTGTTCTGCTCCTACTCGAATGTTACTCCGCAGTGCGGGCATTCGTTTGCGTCGAAAGGGATCGACTTGCCGCAGCCCCCGCACTCGTCCATCTCCTCCTCGTCCTCTGGCTCAGGATCGGGTTCAGGTGGAGGTGCAGGCTTGCGGGCTCGGCGCTGGCGCTTCTTGGGCGGTGGCTCCGGCTTGGGCTCTTCTTCAGTCTCCTCATCGTCATCAGGAGATTCGATTTGACCTTCACCGTTGCAGACCTTACACTTGCGTCCACGCTTCTTGCCGGTGCCTTTGCAGGACGGGCAATCAATCCAGTTGCCCTCGTCTTCCACGTCCTCGGTTGTCTCCTCCTCGATCTCTTCCTCCTCGACCTCTTCCTCCTCGACCTCTTCATTTTCGGGCTCAGGAGGAGGCGTGGGCTTGCGGGCTGGCTTCTTGCGACCACCTGCTCGCTTGGGTGGCTTCTTTGGTGGGGTCTCCTCCTCCTCGTCATTGTCGTCCTTGCGTCCAAAGGTCGCATGCTCCTCGTGGATGTTGTCGAAGAGGTCATCCCACGGCACGTCTTCGATGGTGACGTGCTCTTCGAGGATCTTGCGGAGAAAGACTGGGTCGCCTGGGAGAATCTGCTCGGTCAGATCCAGGCCCTCGCCGTCGAGGAGTTCCCGAATTTCGTCTGTCAGTTCGACACGCTCGAGGGGATAGGCTTGATAGTAGTCAGCAGGAGTTCGGGCACTGGAGTCAAATACCCACTTGAAACAGTATGGGTTTTGACCAGGGTCACCAAGCTCGGGGCCTTTGCGGTCGATTTCCTGGCGGACAGCCCGCTTGATTGCTTCGCCAAGCGAGAACTTCTCGGCGGCGATGACGACACCATCATTGACATTTTTGTTGTCGATGACAGCCATGACGTATTGAAGCGAAGGCTTCATGTTCAGGCGCCAGTCACCGAGGTCTTTGTCACCGACGAAGTCGGCCTTGGTGCAGATTCGATCACGCTTTCGGTCTCCGATGGAGACCGAGAACACAGTCTCTTCGTCGCCGATGTGACCGTTGTCCTCGAGCCAGTCGATGAACCTGAACAGCGGGCAGCGGTAATACTGCTTATTCCGCTTCCTGTTCACATAGTCCTCGATCTCCTCGTGGCTGACGTAGGGGAAGTACATGATCGTTTCGATTTCACGCCCTGTCTTCTCGTCCTCCTTCACGCCTACATATGGGATCAGGATGAACAGGCGCTTGAAGAACTGGGAAGCGGTGTGAATCCACACCTCGATGTCGCCATCTTCTTTCCAGTTACGCAGGCGTCCGTAGCCACCCTTGAAGATTCTGTCTTTCTGGAAGTCGCCCCAGCTCATTCCGTTGTCTGGCATATCGTCTCCTGTCTAACCGTTAGACAACTAGTTCCCGCTGAACCAGTTAGGATCTTTACCTGGTCGACGTGTCTCCGACTCCAGGATTTTTCTCAAGTCTGTTCGCTTATTGATGACGTTCTTGAGTAGAGCTTCAAGAGATTCAACTAGCGCCGCCATCTCACGCTTATTTGCTTTGAGCTGTAGATAGAGTTCACTATGTTCTTGAATGATGCGATCCTCTATCATCGCTTCTGTGATTAGCTTGTGTAGTCCCGCTTTCTTTTCGGCCTCCCAGTAGACCATAGCATCTCTTCGCCAGATCTGAACTCGGTCTCTGAACTTGTCATCAAAGTTGCCCTTGGCAACCTTGGCTTCTGTGAGCAAGTCGCTGGCTTTCGCTTCAACATCGGCAGACTTCTGAAGCTCTTTGCGTAACTCCATGATTCCTTCCGGTGCGATCTCGAGCCATCCCCTAATGGCGTCCCACTCCTTGTATGGATCAATCTTGCGCGTGTGTTCTTGAATTTTCATGAACCGCTCATCCGGTTTCGGTAGCGGTCCTAGAGATTCTTCAATTGGCGATGGAGCCTCAACGGGGGCCTCGGGCTCCTCAGTTTTTGCAGCGTCGGCCACAGCTGCGGCTTTCCGCACCCTACGCATCTTTTTTCTGTTCTTATTGTTTAGGTCTGTCACGCTAGGATTATAGTAGTTTTGGCGTAATTGAAATCGATGGGAATGTGCTGGCGATTTCTCGCAGCCCTTCCTTGCTGACAGTCTCTTCTGTTGTGATGTCAACCAGACACTTAGGATCGTCTAAGCTCACGACAATTTTGACTTTCATTCTACCTGGGAATGCTTTGACTAGCTTGGCGATTGTTTTGATTGGACCTATTTTCAGGTTGCCGGGTATCGTCAGAGTGGCAACAGGAGTTTTCACTTTCTTACGTGGTTTGCGTACCCGACGTGTCATTTGACCGGCTTTCTGATTCTTCGCTTTATTTGCTTAGGGATTCTAATACGACGCTTCCTTTGTACATTGTCATTATCACCAAAGAAGTCGAGGATGCCTTGATTAGGAACCTTGAAATTGTTGAAGTTGTATCCTGGGAATCTGACTTCGAGCAATCGTAGGATTGGAGGGAGGATTGTGCGAGTCCAGTAGTAAACTCGGTCACAGTTACCATCGTACTTATCGGCATGTATCCCCTCAACGTTGGGCTTGTGAGCCACCACGATGTAAGGCACCTTCATGCCAATAAAAAACTCAGCACCTTCCTCGATCATTTTCTCGGCAACGCGGACAACTGTGGTCTTTGGGTGGTACTCACTTGGGTGTTTCTGGACAGACTTGGTGATCTGTATTTCTTCTTTCTTCAGTGGACGAGTGAAGAACTCCTGACCTTCTCTACGAATCTCCTCGTCGATCATGATTGGATCACACGATGTTTTCACCATCATATTGATGAACTTCTTGAGTAGCTTCTGTGCGAGCAATCCTTGGTCTGACCGTTGGACCTCGATGCCTTTGACTTCAGGGTCCATATCTCGAGGTGCTTTGCGACCTTTGTGAAGTGCTAGCCTACCAGCGTAGCGCTTCTTGGTCACCATGATCAGAGTCTCGAATCCCTTGTCAAAGTCGAGCTTGACCGCACACTCTCTGCATCCCCAGTTGTTCAGCTTCCACGGTAGGAATTTATTGTTGATGTCGTCTAATTCGGCGGTCATCTCTTCTGGGGTACATTTTACAAAGACAGAGTCAGTATCGCCGTAGATGGATTTGTAGCCCTTGCGCTCGAAATATTGCATCATCTCGTGGATGAGTAGCTGGCCTGTCAGTGTGATTGATCGAGCAATCTCACGCTCGTGATACCTCGAGCTTTCAGCTCCGAGCAATCCATAGAATGAGTTGGTGACAACCTTCACAGCTGTGCTCAGGTTGTTCATACTCTTCCATTCATCACTACCTACCTTGCACTGTTTGGCGCGGTTGGCATACTCCTTACGCTTCATCATGAGACGGCGCACAGCCCGAGGGAGCATTCCCTCAAAGTCTGTTCTGAACCTCACTCCTGTAGCTGTGGCGTGTGCGTTGTCGGCTTCTACTTCTGGTGGGTAATGCCTCCCATCTCTGAGCATTGTCTCTCTGCTCATGTTCCACGATAGGATAATTGATGGGTACAGGCTGGCGAAGTCTGGTACCTGGACGCCAGTATGAAACCCTACTCGAGGGTCCATGACGAAAGCGCCTTCATACTTGACGTACTCTGGTTTGTCTTCCTCCCAACCTCGGCGGGTTGGAAAGTGTCTGTTTTCTTGAATGCCAAGCCTGAGCAGGATGCCATCGGCTAGCTCATTCGGAAAGATACTAGATTGGTTGGGGAAGGTGCGACAGATTGAACAGAGTGCGAAGTGGAGCTTTAGAAACTCTCGCTTCTCCTCGATCTTCAACATGATCTCAACGTCGCGTCTGTTGTATCTCTCTAGCTCAGCGACACGTTCACCGAGTAGTAGATGCATCTTTCCAGGTGGAACGGTAAGTTTTATTTTCTTGATACCCAATACGTTGGTTCCGATAGCGTCGAGCGCGAAGCTCCGTTTGAATCCAACGTCGGATATTGACATTAGAGCTTTCTTAACTGCGAGCATATGGTCGAGTAGTAACCAGTCACGCCAGTCTACTTTGATCTTGAGATTCTTACACCTAGCTTTGAGTACGAAGAAGTCATAGTCGTTTCCGTTCCATGCCAAGAGGACATCATAGTCTTTGGCAATCTTCAGAAATTCTTTGATGACCTTGGCTTCCTCTGAGCGACTACTCTCATTAGCTGCTACAAACCACGAGTTACCTTCTTCGTCGTAAGCGGCAAATGAAATGATGCGGTGTTGTTTCTTCGCATCATCATCGAATCCTAATTTAAGGGGGTGGGTCTCCAAGTCGAAAAACAAGCAGCGGAATTTTTGTGTGACGGTAGATCCTGTGTCACTGAACCATCGTCGTATCGGACTGACATCAGCCTCGAATAACTTGACGCCTTCTTCCTCACAGATATCAATCATCGCTCGCTTGCGTTTGTAGTGTATCTGTGGGTCGTATAGCAGTCTTGTGTACCGACCTTCCTCCATGGTATCGAGGATGTCTTTCTTGAACTCGTCCATGGGGAACGAGTCGACATCCTTGGTTCTCATGAAGAAAGACGGGTAGGCAGTGGTTGTAACGTACTGTCCGTCTTCTCGTTTGAGATAGATGATTGCCTTACGCCGATCGTATATGGCGTTAACAAACGGACCTTTGAGATGTTTGGGTAGACGCTTGGCCATACGTTGTAATTATAGCCATATATACCTAGCCTGACTGGCTCGTGATACTATGGTTTTCGCGTCACGTCAGAGCGGGTAAGGAAGCCGTGGTCTTCTAGGAATTGAATAAACACTTGAACTTCTTTGACTAGTTCTTCTGCGGTTATTTTTTGACGCGTGTATTTGAGAGCACTCATAAGTATTCTAGAGCTTGTGTGCTTGAATGCTTTGCGCTTGGTTAGAGCTTTGCGGACACGCTTGCTCATGGCTCGATGAGATGCTTGTACACTTTGACAGCAATCTCGACGTCGACACTGGAGTTATGGACGTCTCCTTGCTTGATATCAAGGTCGAAGTGTTCAGCGAGTGTGGAGAGTTTTGGGTTTGGAATCTCACCATCAGTGACAAGAGGCCATGCCATAGACGAGAGATCACACAGGTGGTAGTCAGCAAGACGTGGGTTGAACTTGGCGCAGCGTCGACGTTGGTTCTGAGCTAGCATGAACATGTAGTCAAACTGGGCGTTGGCCCCGACCCATTTGCAGTCCTTCATCTTGACGGCAAGAGTCTCGGCTATGATAGGCCAATCCAACGCACCCCGGCGTTGCCATTGCTCAGGGTCGAAGCCATTGATGTCAGCGGCACATATCCCGTTCTTGCCTTTGATGAATGCCCGTTGTGGTGATTGTGGCATTACGAGATATCGCAAGATATCTTGCGCGAATCTGAACCGCTCACGGTATAAAAATTTGTGTTGGATTCTGAGAAGGCTGACCTCGGTTACCTCATCTTGGAATGGGTCAAAACCAGTCGTCTCGAAGTCCACAAAGATTATGGTGGGGATTTTATCATTTGGAACTTTGGGTTCCCTATTTCGCCAGTTTGGGTTTTTGATTGGGTTGTGTCTGTGGTCGTGACTTCCTCTGACTAGTTTGCTCATTTGTCTAACCGTTATACAGTCTAGAGCCCTTCAACAAGAACCGGACTGATCCTGGCCAAGTGCTCCTTGACCTGGAAGTATAGCCCCTTGATTTCAGGAGCGGCTGGTATTGCTGTCCGCTCCCTTATGATGTGACGCCAGGCTCGAAAGTTTCCTGTGATACCGATGTGTGTCGCGAGACAGTGAGGCAGAATGTATCGGGCGCTCTCGCGCTTGACATTCTGGCCAAATTTACCATGAGATGTTCTGAGGTCTCTGTAACCTCGTACCGCCTCATGAGCTATAATAACCCAATCTGGCGCTTCGGCGTCCTCCACCATTTGAGATGTGTAGTCTCCCAAGTCCTCGTCAGGCATGTGTGGTGGTTTGATGAACCGTACAACGTTCTTCTCTTCGATGAACCGAGTAGACATCTGAGTCAGACCCAAGCCGATCTTATGCCTGACCTGTTCATGGGAACAGATCCTCGACATCTCGAAGAGGAAGCTAATGTTCCCGTGTTCGATGATGCTGTCATGTGGTCTGGGCTTCTTTGTGAGGAGGGAACCGACAAGCCGCTCGGCATCCTCGAAGGGTCTCAGCTTACCGCCAGATGAACCTACAATACTGTAGTTAGTATCTGGTAGTGGCACTTGATAAAGGTCATCGATACGCCCTCGGCTGATCCCAGCCATATAGGCGCACATTGCCAGAGCTTTCCTCGCGTCGTGTAGTGAGGTCAACATGTGAACGCTCGGGTTCACGACTCGAATGATCATCGAATGTCTCCTTGTCTAACCGTTAGACGGTTGACATTTTTTCAGGCGTTTTATTTCGCGGTCGATATACCACTTAGCCTTCTCGAGGTCTTCGATAGGCTTGCCCTTGTGGCGATGACGGGCGATGTACTTGACGGCATTGCCGTCGTTGAATCCACACTCCCAGTCCTAGATTACATCGATGACTTCAAACTGCCCTTGGCAATAGTGACTTGGGTGGTTTACAGATTCTTTTTCAGCCATCGCAGAGCGACCTTGCTCGATGCGGTAGTAATGCCACCTGCCTCAATGGTCTGCTTTGACAGGCGCAGAGCCTTCTCAACGACGGCGACATCGTCATCGGTGCAGCCATAGTTCTTGAGCCCTGCTGCGTAGCCCTCGACTCGAGGCACCTTGCCGTGGAGGAAGTTCTCAATCTCTAGGTTGCACCGGAAGGCTTCGGCCTCATACAAGGCACGCTGAGCTCGGTCGGCGAGATAGCGAATGACGAAGGCGATACGGTCTTTGCGATACTGTACGACGTGCTGATGCTCGTGTGTACAGATCACGACCTGTGTATCGAGTGGGAATCGATCAGTGCTCTCACCGATCTCGAATGGGATATAGATGCGACGACCGAGCGATGTGCTGTACTCGTTCATGAATGTATCGACATCGAGGCCGATCACCTTTTCGAGGAACATGGCAATGAGATAAATCTCATCACCCATGTTCTTGACACCATCGCTGTAGTCAAGCTCAGCGATGCCGCGCAGAACACCTATGATGTTCTTGCCCTTGGCGGCGTCGATGATCTCTTTCAGGTCGTCGTCTTTCTCGAGTATAGTTGTCTTGTAGTGAGCACTCATGTACTCCCAGAACTTGCGGACCTTGCGGGGTGTGAGACAGGGCATCACTCACCTCCTTCTTGCTCAGGAAGGCAGGTGTGAGCCTCGGCTCCCTCGTCGATGGTTGACTGGCATGTGAATGTGGAGTCGCCCTCGACACCATCACAGTCCATGAGCTGACGCCACCGTCCACGGCTATCGCAGATCTCAGCGACGTTGCCCATGCAGCGAGTTTGCTCGGTTGTGCAGACTGCACACCCGGCGCTCACAGACATGACCATGAGAATGGCAAGAACAAGAATGAATCGAAGGAAGGTCCCCATGTCTAACTTTCTCCTTGGTGGCAGGATCGATATAACCACGCTATGACAGTGTGATTATAACGACTTTTAGGAGAAAGTTAGAATGGGAAATTTTGGAGGGGGAAACGGACTAGAGAAGAGAGCGGTGGCGAAGCGAGTAAGCTACTTCTTGGGCTTGGTCGTCTTCTTTTTGGTGTCGCCCTCATTGGTGATCTTGCGGAAGTTGACGACCAGCCCGAGGCCGTTGTCGGCTTCGGCGATGAACAGTTCGACCTCATCGGTGAGCTGGACGCGAGCGTACTTGTTCTTGACGCCACGCTTGGTGACCGGCTTGTGGCTGTTGGTTGACAGCCAGTCAGTCTCGATGTCACCTTCCTTGATCCGACCGTTGAGAGTGAGTGACTTGTCGCTGCCACCGCCACCCTTGCCCTCCCACTTGTTGAGCTGGGCCTTCAACTCGGCGTGGCTGGCGCCCTCGTTGGTGACCTTCTCCATCAGCTTGTCGCGGTAGCGCTCGGGGGCGCTGGCGATGAGATCGGCCTTCTTGACGCCGACCTTCAGAAAGTCCTCCTCGGAGAACTCGCGGGCGGCGACCATGTACTTGTAGGCGCCGGAGCGGCTGATGTCGAGCTTGGTGGCGCAGAACTCGAAGAAGGACTTGCATCCGAGACTCTTCCAGAGTTGCCCGTCGTTGATCTCGTTGAGTCTGACACCGATCTGCCAGGTGTTCTTCGCCTGCTCGACGCGGAGGTCCTTGATCTCGGCGATCTGCTCGTTCAGCTCCTCCTCCTGCTCGGGAGTGAGCGGCACGATCTCCTCCTCCTCCTTCTTGCCCCTCTTCTTCGCTGGCTTCTGACTGCCCTTGCCCTTCTTGCCCTTGGTGCTCTTCTCCTTCTTCGGTGGCGGAGTATTCTCCTCAGCGGGAGCGGCGTCAAAGAGAGTCCCGCAGAAGGGACAGGACGGGACGAGGTTGCCGTCGGCGTCGTACTCGGGACCGTCATACTTGCACACCTGGCACTCCACCAGGTTGTCCTCACCGAAGGTCTCGATGAAGTGATCGAGCAAGGCTTCTGCGGCCTTGGTCACGTTGCCCTTGGGCAGCTCGACGTCGAAGGTCTTGGCTGAGGCGTTCAGAGTCTTGATGTTCGGCTTGTTGGCCATGGTTCATTCTCCCTTTCCGAAAACTGTTGGCTGTCTAACCGTTAGACACGCTTGCCGTCCGCTGGGATTATAGCGGTTGGCTCAAAAAAATCCGAAATTTCTTTTCCGACTAGCTTATTGAGTTTGTATTTCAGGTAGTTAGGGTCAGATCCGAAGCGCCGTCGGATATGTTTTCTGCGAACAAGACGCCGTGCAGCAGCAGCTAGATTGCCGTTCTCTTCGATGAGTACGACGACTAGCTCCCGTGCCAATCCAGTTAGCTCCGCGTTCGCTTTATCGAAAGCTTGTTTGATTGCAAGGCGCAGCTCAGGGTCTGCGCTAGGGTTAGGTAGAGTTTCCTCTACAGTCAGTCCTTCATCATGTATATCCCATATAGGAACCTTTCTCGATGTGTTTCTATCTGGATGTCGCCTGCCTGCGCGTTCTACTCGTATAGTAGTATTGAGACGAGCGCCTATGTTGTACAGAACATACTCACCGAGTTCTGTACCACGGTCCTCATCCCAATCCCATAGGGCGCGAACTAGCCAGTAGCACGCCTCCTGGTACATATCGTCTTCATCGGATATGTACCATTCGGTTCTGTACCGTAAGGCGTGCTTGGCTAGTCGTCTAAGTACAAGATGATGTGTTTCTAAGAAGTCGGCGACGGTGATGTCACCTTCATGAACTTTATGAAGATCTTGATCAAAGCTCTTCGGTACTTTCAATCTTGGCCCCCGGATCGTCGACCATAGTACCATTCTGTTCCGGGGTCAAGGGAATTCCTGACTCGCTAACGAAGCGGGACACCCCGATTGGTCGTGAGATGATCCCGTCGCTGACCTCTCCAATGCTTGTCACACAGAGATAGTCTTTGGCGCGAGTGATAGCTACGTACCACAGTCGTCGCTCCTCTTCTTCATCACCGTAGGCGTGAGGGAGAAGTGACTCATTAGCACCGATGACGAAAACACATGGAGCCTCAGTCCCTTTGCTCTTGTGAATCGTCATGATTTGTACACGATTTTCTTCTTTGTCCTTGAGGTTGTTTCGCTTCCTCAGTTTGATCTGAAGGTCGACGTGCTCAATGAACTTGTCAACGCGATCGAACCTCGACGCTGAAGCGATCAGCTCACCGACGTTGAGTGCTCGAGAAGACTCGAGTGTATCGCTGCCTTCGGACTGAACAAGATAGTCGATGAAGTCTGTGCTCTGAACAATCTCACGAAGTGCTGCCGATGGACTACTCTCTTCGTTGAATCGCTCAACGAGTGTATAGAAATCTTCGAGTCCTCGCATGAGCGAGAAGCCAATCTCACTCCTGTCATACGCGGAATCGGCATAGCGCTTGATACCGTCGAGATAGTGATTCAGACGGTGTGCTTCTTTCCTGATTCCATCAAGCGCCTTCTTTCCAACAAAACGGAATGGGCGGTTGATAGCCAGCTCACCTGCCGGAATGTCTCCCGGGTTGACCAGGAGGCGCAGGTAAGAGAGCAGTGCTTTGATCTCTTTTCTTTCGTAGAACGAAACTGACCCGAGAACAACGAACGGAATCTTGTGCCGAATCAACTCCTCCTCGAGTGCTCTTGATTGTGAATTGGTACGCATGAGAACGATCATGTTCCCAGGCGACATACCGTCGGCCAAGAGTGCTTGAATCTGCTCCCGAACTTCAGCCGCCTCGTCGTCAGTGTCACCCGCTGAGATGTACACAATTTCCATCTCGTGACTTCGTGCTGCTGACAGCTCCTTGGAGATCCTTGCCTTGTTGTGCTCGATACACTTCGATGCAGCATCTACGATTGCCGGCGCACATCGATAGTTGGTACCGAGAGTGATGACCTTCGCGTTATACTTATGCTCGAAGTCAATCATGAATTGGGGCACTGCCCCTCTCCATGCATAGATAGCTTGGTCCACGTCACCTACGCCCATGAGATTGTACTCTGGGGCAGCGACCAAGTCTGCCATGACTGTCTGAGCAACGTTGCTGTCTTGCAACTCGTCGACCATGACATACTCAAAGTGACCTTGTTCACGGGTTCTGACGTTCTTATCAAACTGAAGCAACCTCACACCGTGGTAGAGCATGTCATCCATGGTGATGAGACGTCGGCTGGCAAGCTCTTCGTCATACTCGACATAGACTTTGCCGTATCGTTCGTCTGCGAATTGCCCCTCAAGGAACTTGGCACAGTCAGCAGGCTCGGTCAGAGTGTTTCGACACTGGGCAATGAACTGCTCGATGAGACTGATGTCCGCCTTCCAGTCGAGACCCTTGTAACCGATGGCATTCTTGATAATGATCTTGGCGACGTCTCGCTCATCGATCTTCCAGCCTTTGAACTTCCGGCTTTGGCGAATGAGTCTGTAGCAATAGCTATGCGTTGTTTGCACAGCCATACGCTTGATGTTGATGCCCTTAGCCTCGAGCCTGGAGTTCATCTCGTTGGCGGCCTTACGCGTGAACGTGGTAGCAAGGATGCGCTCAGGGTCGCAGGTGTTGTCGTTGATCATACGTGTGATACGTTCAACGATGCATCGAGTCTTACCAGAGCCCGGTCCTGCTGACACAAGAGCTGGACCTTCGTTGTGTGCGACAACGATTGCCTGCTGAGGGTTCAGATTGATCTTAGGGGTACGAATTCGCTTGTTCATCTCACGCCTCGATTAGTTCTCGAATTGTGACTCCACCGCAAGCATCCATAGCCTGCGGACTAATCAGGTTGATAGCCATCTGTGCGGCTTCCATGTTGGCGAAGCGCGTGACCGTAACCTGCTTACCAAGTCTCTGATCGAATGCTTTGATTTTTACTACGTTCCACTGACTGTCGTAAAGGACGTACTCTTGTTTGCCATTAGGCATACATCTTCTCAGTTCTTCTAACTCGCTCAATATCTAGAGCATATTGAGCGTCATCCCAGATCCATGTGTCGTTGGTGCTCAGGTTGAAGTAGTCGATGGCACCGTCGACCAGGGCTGTCAGCCTGAACCTATATCGACGGCAGTTGAAAAGCAACCACTGTCTAACCGTTAGACGAAAGCTAGTCATTGTATGACCTCGTGAAACGACATCCGCCTCTATTCTCTGGGAAGTTTTCGCACCCGTAAAAAAGACCCCGGCTTCCATCACGTAGGATCATATGACCTCCACAATTTTCACACTCCCAATCTTCTCCATCACAGCCACGCGCCAATCCCTCGTTGATACGCGACTGGAGATTGTCTCTCCACCCGCCGACACGATGAACACGCGAGCCCTTCCATCGTGGATAATACTTTCCATCGTGCCGAACAAAAAGAACGACTCGTATAGCGTCCTGTCCTACGTTTCTAGCTCCACCACCATCAGTGACAGATGAGAAGACCTTGAGGAGGTATTCACCGTCGTGCCATTCCAGGTTATAGATGAACTCTTGACTTGCTTGGTCTTCGTTGATGCAGATGAATCCATTATTATTCATGAACTCGTGCATCTCTTCAGGATTGATGTGTGTGTAAGTTGCCATCTCGCGATCCTATTATCGCAATATTATCTAGCCTGCTAACCTGTTAATTTGATGCGCGTCACGTCACGTCGCGCGCTAATCGTTATCGATAGGTTTCAGATTGA
>Ga0272441_10005848_pt1 | contig 21065 bp, 26 predicted proteins | sample SSMProp6N_FD_193582 | JGI IMG/M metagenome (GOLD analysis project Ga0272441, IMG submission 193582) | Marine sediment archaeal communities from Little Sippewissett salt marsh, Falmouth, MA, United States - SSM-Prop-6N | ecosystem: Environmental > Aquatic > Marine > Wetlands > Sediment ...
GAACTTTCACTCTCAAAGTTACTGCATAAAAAGAAGATACGCCCAGGACGGAATTCGAATCCGTGTCGCAGCCGTGACAGGGCTGCATGATAGGCCCCTACACTACCTGGGCATTTCGCATCCACATGGGACAAATCCCGCCTCCCGGAGTCGAACCGGGGACATCGCGGTAGCCGCGCAGTTACCGTCAACCGGCAAACTATACTACAGCCGCGCACTCTACCAGTCTGAGTTAAGGCGGGTTCTGCGCCGTGGTGCTCTACAATATACGACACATTTTGACTTAATACTTGCGATTTGACTCCAATGCAGACCCATTTCTCTCAACCCAATCATTAAATCCGCGCCCGACACATAGGAGAGGTATGTCTCAGAAACACACCGAGACCAGGACAGTCGCAGGAGATGCGGCAGGTCGCCTTCTTTGGCGATTCGAAACGCAAACAGAGTAGTATAACCGTTTTTGACACCACCCTCAGGGATGGTGAACAGACACCAGGCGTGTCATTTACCCGTGATGAGAAAATTGCCATCGCACATCAGCTCTCAGACATCGGCGTGCATGTGATTGAAGCGGGATTCCCTGCATCGTCTGCCGATGAGAAGGCCTTTGTACGGGAGATCGCTGCAGAAGGACTGGAAAGCAACATCTGCGGTCTTGCACGCGCACGCAAGGCAGATGTCGAGGCATGCGCCGCATGCGGTGTGGATATAATCCATGTATTCATCCCGACTTCCGTTGTGCAGCGCGTCCATACGATTCAAAAGACGCACGAGGAAGTCACTGCCATCACACGGTCAATCGTTCGCACGGCACGTGACCACGCAGACCAGGTGATGTTCTCCGCGATGGACGCGACACGCACCCCATTGCCCGAGCTCATTGAGGTGTACCGTGCCGCAGCAGATGCCGGGGCGACAATCCTGAATGTACCTGACACCGTCGGGGTAGCATCCCCCACATCCATGAAAGCGCTCATCTCAGACATCTCAGATGCAGTCTCCTGCCCGCTGGATGTACACTGCCACAATGATTTCGGGATGGCTGTTGCAAACACCATCTCAGCGGTTGAAGGGGGAGCAACACAGGTACAGGTGACCGTCAATGGGATTGGGGAACGCGCAGGCAATGCGGACATCGCACAGACCGTGATGGCACTGGAGTGCATATACGGCATCAGAACAGGGATAGATACCGAACGACTGGTTGAGACCTCACGGATGATCTCACGCATCTCTGGGATCTCTGTCGTGCCCACTCAGCCCATTGTGGGAGACAATGCGTTTGCCCATGAAAGCGGCATCCACTCACAGGGCGTGCTCGCAGAGACCAGCACCTTTGAACCCGGCATTATGACACCGGAGATGGTCGGACATCGCAGACGACTGAAACTTGGCAAACATGTGGGACGCCATGCAGTTGCACGGATGCTCTCAGATGCACATATCGTCGCTACAGATGCCGAACTGGATGAAATCGTCCGGAAGGTCAAAGAGATCTCAAACCGGGGCAGAAAAGTAACAGAAAACGACCTCTATGAGATCGCAGAGACCACGGTCGGCGAAGCAGGCATTGAGAAGACCGTGTCCATCAATGACATCACAGTCATCACCGGAAACCACGTGATGGCCACAGCGACCGTCAGGGCACAGGTAGACGGAAAGGAAACAGTCCGCTGCAGTGTCGGAAACGGACCTGTCGATGCTGCCATGAAAGCAGTCGTCGGCATCGTCCCGGAAGAACTGACGTTAAAGGAGTTTTCCATATCCGCCATCTCAGGCGGGAGTGATGCCATTGGCCATGTATCCATCGCCGTCGAAGACACCAAAGGCAGAGTGTACGATGCAGGCGCATCATCTGATGATATCGTTCTCGCATCCACAGAAGCGATGATCAATGCACTGAACCTGATCTACAGGCTGAAAAAGAATAATAATTAATTTACAGAGGGTGCCCCGGCACCCTCAAGCGCACTTTTAATCTGGGCCTGAAGCTGCTCAAACTTTGTGGTAAGAGCTTTTTCCTGCCGCTCAAGTGACTTGATTCTCAGTTCAAATGTCTCAATCTTCTCTGTCAGGTCTGCTGCAACCTTTGCGCGGTCCTGTTTCATCATCACAGATCCAATCGTGACATAGACGTCTGACTCATCAGAGATCCCTTCAAGCTCCGCTTCTGCTTTGCGGGCCTCTTTTGCCATCATTTCAAACTGTGCTTTCTGCTGGACAATGGTCCCAAGCTGCTGCTGGACCTGCTGGATCATTGCAATCTGATTCTGAACTTTTGGTGGAACGTTATTCATTTCAATACTTCCTGCATCTCTTCTGCAATCATAATTATCCGAAGATATGAATTCACCGCTGCCCTGAGTGCGGATATATCCTCACCCTCCACAGAGAGAAGGAGCCTCCCATCCGGTTCAAGATGAAGGGAGGCGCATGAACGCCCCATATCTTCCATCTCCGGAAGTGTTGCAGCATACACAACATCAGGACACTCAGTCCTGATGTGAAACACCGCTTTGTGTTCCCTCTGGAAGTTGTGCGATTTTGAGGACATATCCTTTCCCCTGGGTGCCGTGGAACGCTATCTCATTCACACCGGCATCAGTGAGTGTAATATCAAGGCACTCGGCCAGTTCACGATACACCTGCTCACTACCGGTACGCAGTCCCTTCACAAGAGGAACATCACGGCGGGAAACGGAAAATCCGGAGAGAAGAATCCCCGATACCGGAACGCCTGAGACATATGTCTCAACGAGAGTCTTTCTCCCCTTCCGGGAGATGATGATCACCACATCTCCCCAGGATAACACTTCATCAACTCCTGCCTTTCCCCGGGGAGAGTATTTCCCTCCCAGAGTAAATGCAAGATCCTTTCCCAGAGTCCTCAGTTCAGGAGCCGGTTTCCGCGACGTTGTAACAAGCGTCATCGGGCCTTGAGGGATTTAATCCCTGCCCCACGCTCTTTAAAGAGAATACGGTGACCACAGTAGGGACAACGGACGTTGATGTCTATCTCAACCCTCTGTTTGCACCGGGCACACTTGTATCCAGACACGACGGAGTCACTACTCCTTGATCAGTGAACGTTCAATCGTACGAAGTGCAACCTTCAGGTTCGGTGTCTGCGGCACATATGCACCACCGGCGAACTTGAAACCACACTTGCGGCATTCCCATATACCAGTGCCCTTGCGGGCAACTGCCTGTGTATCACAGCGCGGACAGACATGTTTCGCGCGTGAAACTTTCTCTACCTCGTTGACACGTTTTCTGATAAACCTGCCATAGCGTGGCCCGAATCTGCCTGCACTTCCTGTAATACGACCTTTTGCTCTTTGGTTTCTCTTTTTAGCCATGTAATATTGCCCCTGATATGTCTGTATATATTTATTCTCAACCTTTATTAATCCTGATCAAGAATCTTCACTTCACCGTCCCCTTTGGTGAGACGGTTGATGAGAGAGTAGAACTCCTCCTGGATGCCCGCAGGGATGCGGACAACACAGATCAACGACCCGTCATTCTGCCACTGTTCCTTATCAACCGTTGTTGCTGAATGAAGTTCGCCATATGCCTTTGGCGCATAGTCAGCAGGAATCCTGACTGCAAATTTCATCTCAGCAAACTTAATCGGTATGAGAGGGCGCAATGCCTTCACAACTTCCTTGACCTGCACATCAACATGTTTGAACGGGTCTACACTGACCCTCGCCTCCTCCATCGCCATCTCAATTCGCTGAGGAGGATGGGGGAGTTGTGTCTGAGGATTGATGGCATTCCGGGAGATGAATGTCACAATCCGCTTCCGCTTGTCCTCAATCATCCGTTTCCGCTGTTCTGCGGTCAGCTGGATCTCTCCCTTCCGGATGATACGCCTGGCAACCGGCTCAAATTCAACCGTATCAAATACCTTTTTCAGCGTATCATCAGATGATTTTTCAGCTTTTGACGAATTTTCAAAGATATGCAGTGCTGCCACAGCATCCTCTATCGGAATATCCTCTCCGTGTCGGATACTGGCTGCCATTTCAGGATCAACAAGAATTTCAAACCGTTCCCCATGGCTCTCCAGCCGCGCGACAACTGCCTGATCAAGCGGAATCATATCTCAGGATCACCGCCTACTCTTCCACATCCTGTTCCGGTTCAAAGGAGGTGGTATATTCGCTGACTTCTGCCTTACTCATCTTCCGGAACATGCCGGTTTCAAGAGGAACAATACCGATCTCGACATTGTCCACATCGAATTTCCCCTCGGTTGCAGCATACAGTGCTTCAAGCCCGAGGTTGATAGCAGCAGAACAGTCCATCTCATCCGAATATTTTTCGTCAAATACTTTCATTACCGCAGGACGGCCGGTGCCAATCCCGGTTGCCTTATACTCCAGCAGAGTACCGGACGGATCTGTCTCAAAGAGACGCGGGATGCCATCACTCACTCCTGCGATAAGAAGCGCTGTACCATACGGACGGGCACCGCCAAACTGGGTATACGTCTGCATATGGTCACAGAGTTTCTTTGAGAGCGTCTCAATATCGATTGCCTCATTATATGAGACACGGTTGATCTGGCATTCTACCCTAGCCCGGTCAACCAGTGCCCGGGCGTCTCCCACAAGCCCGGAGGACGCGACGGCAATGTGACCATCAATCTTGAATATCTTTTCAATGGACGTCTGTTCCAGAAGGCGGGAGCTGACCCGCTTATCCACAATGAGAACTACACCGTCACTGCATTTGATGCCGACTGCGGTTGTCCCCCTCTTTACTGCTTCACGGGCATACTCTACCTGGTACAGTCTGCCATCAGGGCTGAATACGGTAATTGCCCTGTCATATCCCATTTGTGCCTGCATTGGCTGCATCAGAAATCCTCCAAATCCTCTATATTAAAATACAGTGCTGTTGTTTGTTTAATACCCTGTTGAACTAAATCAACCTTTTGACCTGAAATCCTCAGAATCTGATAGGTATTTTCGCCGATTTTACAATTTCCCCCCTCAGATGGCGGAGAATACGGCCGGACCTTTTTCCTCAGTGCATGGAGCGTACCGGAGGTTGCAAACGGATGCAGTGCCACTGAACAATCCCCGGCATCCGTGACGGTTGCAAGTACCGTCTCCACATCCGTTTCAGTCCCACGGATGCAGCGGAGAATAACCACACCATCACCGCAGGAGATCACACTGGTGCGCATCGCAGCGGCGGTGCTGTCCCCGAAGAGTGATGCCTCACACCCGACGATCGCATAATGCATATCCCGTGCCGATACCGGACACCACGATGGCACCAATTCACACGCGACATACCGCCAGTTCGGCCGTTGTGTCGGCGGTAGAGGTTTCATTCGATCACCTCCACAGACCGGTGCGGACTGAAGAGCGCTGCTGGAGCGGCAAGTGCATGAAGTACCTGCTCGTCAGTGAGCCCTGCCAACTCTGCCAGAAGAGTGAATGCACGCACCGACCGGACATTGGTGATGGAACGACCGCCGGACGAGAGCGTCAGCATAACGCCATACTTCCGGGAGAGCCGCGCAATATCATGGTATCGTTCCAGTGCCCGCTGACGCCTGACACCGGATTGTGAGATGATACGTGACAAATCGATATCCACTGCAATGCCACGGTCTGCCGCCAGCCGGGCGCTGACATGATCAAAGGCACGCCGGTCGGTGTGATGAATTCCCCGAAGAATATGGAATGAAATATTCCCGAGAACGGCCCGGTTAAATGCAGCATCCCCAGCGTGAACCATGACAATATCCGCCTTTCGCGCATTCCGGAGAGCGTTCCGGCATGCCTTTATCGTAGGTGCCGAGACCTCACTCCCGGAGAGAAAACGGACATTTCCAACAGTACAGCTCTCGGGAATGCCAACCGCAACCGCCCCGGAAAAACCCCGCAGCTCAAGCTCACCGGCAAATCTCCGGAGAGTTGTATCCCCTGCAGGATATGGATAGATACATGCATCAGCAGTCTTCATCATAAAACACCCCTGCGGCAGAAGTGAATAATTCAGGTCAGCCGGAAACCGCCGCATATGTCCCGGCACCAACTCGAAAAGAAAAAGGGTTATTTCCCTTTGTTTCCGTTTGAACGGATACTTGGACGGGTGTGCTCGGTGCCTTTGCCACGTCTGCGCATTCCACGTCCCTTCACACCGGCACTGGTCAGACCACGTTCTGCACGACCACGGTGGACAGAGTCTGCCATCCACCCGAGGTGCGGATCGTTGATGATTGCCGGGTGGTGCCCGTCAACGAGGATGACTTCATACCATTTCTGGCGTCCGTCTTCACCAACCCAGTATGAGTTCAGCACTTCCATGTTGCGGAACTTGCGGGCAGCACGCTCTTCTGCGATACGCTGGATGCTCTTCCCTGCGGTTGCACGGCGCATTCCCATGCGGTTTGTCCGGCGTCCACGAATATAACGGGCTTTCCGGCGACCACCACGGCGCACAGAGACGCGGGCGACAATGATGCCCTGCTTTGCACGGTATCCGAGGGTGCGTGCACGGTCGATACGGGTCGGGCGCGCGACACGCACAACACTGCCTTCGCGTCTCCAGGTCTGCATTCTGTTCCACAGAAGCTGCTTGACTTCTGATTCATCAGGTTTTTTCCATGCCTCACGGACATAGGAGTACATTGATTTTGTCATGTGGTTTTTCACCATGAAGGTTCAGCCATCCGTAATGAATGGCCACATCCCTTGTTCCAGCGGGTACACTACCCGGCGGTTCTTATATATTTGACCTTACGGTATTAAATATCTGGGGTAAATATTCAGGATTTCCGTTTCTCGGTGACACAGATGCCCTCGATAGACGTCTCAGGATACTGCCCGTCCTCGTCTTTTTCCGCGGACTTCACCATATCCCAGATGGTCAGAAGCGCCACGCTGACACCGGTAAGTGCCTCCATCTCCACACCTGTCCGCCCATATGTCCGCACCGCAACCTCTGCCGTAATAAACCCGTCTCCGTCACGGAAATCCACATCAACACCGCCGACCGGCAGGGGATGGCACATCGGAATCAGCGACGAGGTCTGTTTCACGGCCTGGATGGCTGCAATCCGTGCTGTCGCAAGCACATTTCCCTTGATGACGTCTCCCGTCCGGATCGCCTCAAGGGTCTCGGGACGAAGGTGTATCCGCCCTTCTGCACGTGCAAGACGGTGCACATCATCCTTGTCCGTTACATCCACCATATAGGCACGATCATTATTGATATGTGAAAATTCAGGCATCCTGTCTCCATCTCCCAATCCCGGCCATCCATGCACCGGGATCATCTTTGATGAAAAAGGTTTGTCATGATCTGACTTATCACTACGCCCACTCATGAGCGCCGGAAAGCCCCGGAAAGAACAAGAGGAATCTTTGCAGGAAGATCCGTTGCCGCAAGACCATCACCGAGATCATACAAAGACTCACCGGCACAGCCATTGACATACGCACCCAGCGCTGCCGCCTCAAATGCCGGGAGACGGCAGAAGAGTGCCCCGACAATGCCTGCAAGGACATCGCCGGTGCCACCCACCGTCATATGCGGCGTGCCGGTGCGGTTGAAGCGGACACGGGTGCCGTCAGAGATGATATCAACAGGTCCCTTTGCAAGGGTCACTCCGGCAGGCCCGCAGTCCCGCACCATACGGCCCCGCCCGGCAGGATCGTCCGGCAGGCGGCACCCGGTCATCCGGTAAAACTCACCCGCATGCGGGGTGTAAATGGTATCATCTACAACCGGCAGGGGGTGCCGGAGCGCATCTGCATCAAAGACTGCCCGCCCCATATACTCGGCAATATCCGAGATGACGGCATGGCTTTCTGTCCCCAGACCACACCCGCACACGGTCACATCCGCCCGCTCCGCAAGCCCTGCAAGCCGGTCACGGTCGTCATCACAGATGACCCGTCCCCCGGTCTGCTCCACGATCAGGTCCGGGCAGGGGAGCAGATTCGGTGTCGCCACCCGGACAATATCTGCCCCCGCGCGGATGGCCGCCATCCCTGCGAGATAGGGCGCCCCCTGGTAAGGCCCGCCGCCGATGACGAGCACCTCGCCGCCCGCACCCTTGTGGCTGCCCGTCCCCTTCACGGGCAGCATACGCAGATCCCCGGGGCCCGTGAAGCACTCCGCCTCATCCGGAATGCCAATGTCAATCACTACCGGGCTTCCCTCCTTCGCACGGTGAAAGGAACAGACGACCGTCCCGGAGAGACCGGGAGTCGGCACATCCGCGGCAACAACAGGAACACCGGATTCGCGCACGACCCTGACACAGGTGGCATACGGCTCCCTGAGCCCGCCGGTGATGCCTGTCCCCAGCATTGCATCAACGACGACATCCGCAGCAGCAATACGGTCACGACATGCACAGACTGCATCAGGAGTTTCTGCAACAATCACCGACACACGCGAGTGGGAAAGTGCACGAAAATTCCGCACCGCTTCACCCGACCGTATGTCGCGCGAGAGGGCAATCACAGTCACCTCTGCGTCACGGCACAGATGGCGCGCCACAACAAACCCGTCACCACCATTGTTCCCTTTTCCGCAGAGTATCACGACATGTCCGGGGGACATGCCCCTCACATAGTCGGCAAGACCTTTTCCTGCGCTCTCCATCAGCTGAAGAGCAGAAACTCCCAGCGCCTGTGCATTGGCATCAACCGCACGCATCCTCTCCGGACTGATGATGCCTGTTTCCAAAAATTCACGAAAATCCACACAACTCTTCCCGGCGTTCATCTCCAGCACCTGTTGTTCCTATCTGATTCATGTGACCTTCTCCTCCATTAACATTCCACCACATCACCACCATTCAAGAGATTGGAATGACAACCAATACCATAACACATGACGTTTGAAGATGACATCCGGGCAGTTGCCCGCCAGATTCAGGATGCAGACGCGGTTACCGTCATATCCCATATCGATGCAGACGGCATCACCAGTGAATCCATTCTGATGCAGGCATGCACAGACGCAGAGATACCTGCAACAAGCGTCTTCGTACGTCAGCTTGAGCCCATGACCATGAAATACGTGCCTGACGACAGCAGCCTGAAGGTATTCATTGACCTCGGCGCAGGGCAGCAGAACCTCATGGAAGAACGGGGCATGCGCACCGAAGAGGTGGCAATTATTGACCACCATATCGCCCAGAATGTAGATACCCCCTATCTGCAGGCAAACGGTCAGCCCTATGGCCACACACAGCTCTCTGCGGCAGGTGTCGGATACCTCGTCGCAAAAGAGATGAACCCGGGCCACCCCAACCTGGGACTGCTCGCAAAGAACGCGGTCGTCGGAAACGTCGGCGATATGATGGCACGGGAACACTGCGGACTCACGGGGCCCGCACGTGAAATCGCAGCAGACGGAGAACGTGCAGGCACCATTGAAATTCTGCCCCGGCAGCTCAACTCCTACGGCATCTCCACCCGCCCCCTCCGGGTCTGCCTCTCCTACAGTGATGACCCGTTCATTCCGGGCATATCCAACAATGAACTGAAGGCAGAAACATTTCTCAAAAAACTGGGAATCGAAGAGCGGAGTGCAGGAGGCAGACAACGGGTCTGGGAAGACCTGGACTGCGAGGAAAAATCAGCCATCGTCAATGGCCTCGCACAGCAGATGCTCGCAACCGGCCAGGACATCTCCCGCCTCCTTGCCGAACACTATATCTTCCCGGAGGAGGAGCGGGGAACACCGTTGCGCAATGCATCAGAATATGCGACCATGCTCAACGCCTGCGGACGCTGGGCCCGTCCCAGAGTGGGGAGCGCTGTCTGTGCCGGTGACCGGGCACAGACCTACCGCGAAGCAGAGGAGATGCTGCGCCACCACAAACGGATCATCCGCGAGATGATGGAGTATATCCTCGATACCGGCACCACGGCACTCAGCCATATTCAGCATATCCACGTGAGAGACCGATTTCCCGACACCATCGTGGGTATCGGGGCAGGGATGGCGCTCTCCAAACTGGATTTTGAAAAACCGATCATGGTCCTCTGCTACCTCAACGATGATCCCGAGCTCGTAAAGGTCTCCATGCGGACCAATACCCGTATGGTGGAACAGGGTGTTGACCTGCAGGCCGCCCTCATGGCAGCATCAGAAGAGATCGGTGGTGGCGGCGGAGGACATAAGATAGCTGCAGGAGCATATATACCACGGAATGCCGAAGAGGGGTTTGCAGAACGTGTCAACAGAATTATCGCAGAACAACGCAGGTGACCGCGTCCGGACAATCGCGGATTACCAGTTCGGGAAAGGTGCAGGGGCCGCCCTCTTTCCTGACGAATGCACATTCAAACTGTCCACCACCAAACGAATACGCTATGTGATGCTGGATGGTGTCCGTCTCGCGACAGTCCGGGCACATGACGGACGGTTCACCCTGTCCATTGAAGGGGCAGAGCGTCTCTGGCGATACCTCCCCGCGCCCACCTACCGGGTGGCTGTCACGGAAGAGGTGGCAGAATACATTCAAAAAGGGAAAAATGCAATGGCAAAACATGTCACTGCAGCGGATCCTGCCATCATGGCAGGAGAAGAAGTCCTCGTTGTCACAGGCGACGATCAGCTCATTGGTACCGGGAATGCGCTTCTCTCCGGTGGTGAGATGATGGCATTTAATTACGGTGGAGCAGTACAGGTACGGTCAGGAAGGTTGATCTAAATGATGCCAGGATTGAATCCAAAAAAGATGAAACAGATGATGAAACAGCTCGGCATGAAGATGGAAGATATCGAGGGTGTCGAACGGGTCGTCATCTACACAACCGAAGGCGAATATGTCTTTGAACCGGCAGAGGTGGTGGCAACCACGATGCAGGGAACAAAGACCTACCAGATTCAGGGCGGAGACCCCGTATTTGTTCCAAAAGAACTGGATATTCCCGATGAAGACGTGATGCTCGTAGCTGAACAGGCACAGGTATCACCGGACGAAGCACGCACTGCACTCAAAGAAGCAAACGGCGAGATTGCAGATGCAATTATCAGGCTCACCAGTGCATGATCAGTGACGGCCAGCGCGTCCTTCTCATCCATGACGGGAAGGAATATTATGTCAGTGCAGGGAACGGGACGCTCTCCACCGATAAGGGGATCATCGATCTGAATACCCTGATGGACGCAACACCAGGTGAGACCATCGAAACCCACCTGGGCATCCCGTTCTATATCAGAATCCCCCGGCCAACAGACTTCTTCGCCCATGCCCGGCGCACCGGCGCACCGATGCTCCCGAAGGATATCGGGATGGTCTGCGCACTGACCGGCATGAACAGAATGGATGACGTCCTTGATGCAGGAACCGGGAGCGGAATTGCCTCGATCTTCTTTGGCGGCATTGCAAAGACGGTGACCACTTATGAGATCCGTGAGGAATTTGCGAAGGTATGCCGGAAAAATATTGAAGAGGCAGGCCTTGAGAACGTAACGGTCATCGCCGGCGACATGCTCGATGCAGAGGGTGCATACGATGTCGTCCATCTGGATTTACAGATCACAGAGGCGCACATCCGGCATGCCCACGCCCTCCTGAAGCCGGGCGGATATCTTGTTACCTACACACCATTTCTGGAACAGACGTTCATCGTCATGGACACGGCAGAACCGCTCTTTATGGATGTCGTCTGCCATGAACTGATCGGACGGGAACTGACACGGACGAAGCGCGGGACACGCCCGTCTACGCGCGTAAGCCACAGCGGATATATCACCGTCGCCCGGAAGGAATAATACCTTCCGGCCAGATCTCCGCTCTTTACCTCCGACTCCATCGTCCCTGCAGGATACTTCTATTACTTTTCATCGCGCAATACTGATTATGAAGGGAACCGCAGACAGAAATGCCTGGTGCATTTCCCTGCGTCTGTTACCCATTCTTCTTTTACCGTTACCACAGGAGGCGGGGCTCTGATGAAACATATCATATCGATAAAGGACTTTGGAAGGGAGGAGATAGACGCTCTCCTTGCCCGGGCGGGCGCGATTGATGGTGCACCGCAGATACGAAAAACACTGGATGGAAAACAGGTCGCACTCCTCTTCTTTGAACCCAGCACCCGGACACGCATGTCTTTTGCATCTGCAGTGTCACGGCTTGGCGGAACAACGATCACCGTTGACAGTGTCGAAGGCAGTTCAATATCAAAGGGGGAAACACTGGCGGACACCGTGCGGGTGGTGAGCAGTTACGTGGATGCCATTGTCCTGCGTCACCCAAAGGAGGGGGCCGCCCGCCTCGCGAGTGAATTTGCATCCGTCCCGGTCATAAACGCAGGCGACGGAGCAGGACAGCACCCGTCCCAGACACTGCTTGACCTCTACACCATCCGGCAGTCCATGCCGCTTGAAAATATCCATATCGGCCTCCTCGGAGACCTCCGGTATGGCAGGACGACCCATTCGCTTGCCCATGCACTCTCCAATTATAACGTCACCATACACACCATCGCACCACCCACCCTTGAACTCCCGGAGAGTCTGGTGGGCGAACTGCACAGGCGCGGGTGCACCGTGCAGGAACATGCAGACATCACAGACGTCTTACCGGACCTGGATGTTATATACACCACCCGGATTCAGCGGGAACGGTTTCCGGACGCGGCGTCATACTACAATGTGGCAGAAAGTTACCGTATCACACCTGAAATCCTCGCGGACAGGAAAGAGGGGATGATCGTCCTTCACCCCCTGCCACGGGCAGGAGAGATCGACCCGCGGGTCGATGCACTCCCCTGTGCACGCTACTTTGAACAGGCGCGCAACGGGGTGCCGGTACGAATGGCAATGCTCGAAGAGGTGATCTGAGAATGGAAAATGAACCGAAGGGTCTTCTGATAAGCCCCATCAAAGACGGCACGGTCATCGATCATATCCGTGCCGGTGCGGCACTCACGGTGCTGCGGATGCTGGGCATCACCGGCCAGACAGAGGAGGAACTCTCCATTGCCACCAATGTGACCTCCATGGCCCGCGGGGAAGAAAGTAAAAAAGATATCGTCAAAGTGAGCAACCGCGAACTCTCCAAGGAAGAGGTCGACAGAATTGCCCTCATCTCACCGGAAGCCACCATCAACATCATCCGGGATTATATTGTGGTGGAGAAAAAAGGTGTTGAAACCCCGAAACTGCTCTATGGCATTGTCCGCTGCACCAATGCCGGTTGCATCAGCAATGCCAACGAACCCATAAAAAGTGCCTTTGAAGTGACGGATGCAGGACTCCACTGTCTCTACTGTGACACGGTAATCACAACAGACATTGAAAGCCACATCATCTGATGACCCGCCCGTGGTCATCGATCTCCCCCCGGTGGATCCGGGTAGAGGAGATCCACCTGCCGTCGTCGGCGAGGACACAGGTGATCTGATGAATATCGACCTTTTTTCTGCCGCGTTCCTTTCGTAACCGATTGATTTCAAGACTCACCGGAAATGTCTCCTCACTAACAACAAGGGCATCAAAATCCGTGTCAAGGGTGGCGCCATACCGGTCCTCCAGGGGAATAATATGCCATGTCGCAGTGTACCCGGAATCCTCGATGAATGCGGTAAGCACCTCTTTTCGCGTTTCATACGGTGCAATAGGGTGATGCTTTGCACCAGCGAACTGATCGGTGGAAAGACCGATAATGACGTGTCCATCTTCTCCTGCAAGCTCAAATGATCGGGATAAGAGCTTTTTGTGGCCATCGTGCAGCGGGCTGAAAGTGCCCCCTACCATAATCTTCATTGGAGCGTGAGGTTAAACGTATAACCTATTATGAATAGCGATACTTCTGCCGGGACACCCGCATTTATTGCAGAAAATGCAACCGTGACCGGTGATGTCAGCATCGCAGACGATGTCAGCATCTGGTACGGCGCAGTCATCAGGGCTGATAAAGACCAAATCACAGTCCGCTCCGGATCAAATATTCAGGATAACGCAGTCGTTCACACCACCACCGGATGCCCGGTTACCATCGGGAAAGACGTATCCGTCGGCCATGGCGCCATCGTTCACGGTGCCACCATACAGGACCGGGTGCTGGTCGGCATGGGCGCCATCGTCATGAATAACGCAGTTATCGGAGAGGACAGCATCATTGCCGCAGGCTCGGTTGTCACCGAAGGAAAACAGATCCCCCCCCGGTCCCTAGTGATGGGGGTCCCGGGCAAAGTCATACGGGAAGCATCAGAAGAACAGATCAAACAGATTCTCGAAAATGCACGTTCATACGTCAAACTTGGAAAGGAGACCAACAATGGCTGAAGTGGCAGTAATCGGCGGGGGCGTTGCAGGCATCCAGGCAGCCCTCGATGTTGCAAACCACGGCATCCGGGTGCACCTGATTGAACGCGAACCGTCCATCGGGGGCCACATGGCCCAGCTGGACAAGACGTTCCCGACAAATGACTGTTCCATGTGCATTCTCTCCCCGAAGATGGTGGATGTCGCCCGTCATCCGAATGTGATTGTGCACACCCTCACCGAGGTCACCGGCATCACCGGAGAGGTCGGTGATTTCACCGTAACAGCTGTCCGTCACCCGCGGTATGTGAACGAAATGACCTGCAACGGATGCGGCGACTGCACCGAGATCTGTCCGGTGGAAGTCTATAACGAATTTGATGCAGGTATCGGCGTGAGGAAGGCAATATACAAGCCACACCCGCAGGCAGTCCCGGACATCACCATCCGTGATGCCATACACTGCATCGACTGCGGCCTCTGCTATGACATCTGCGGAAAGGACGCCATCTTCCACAACGACGAGGAGGAGGATCAGGAAGTCATCCTCCATGTCGCATCCGTGATCATCGCAACCGGGTACCGGACCTTTGATGCGGAGAAGAAGACCGCATTCGGGTACCTCCGCCACCCGGATGTGATCACGAGCCTTGAGTTTGAACGGCTCATCTGTGCAAGCGGTCCCACCGGGGGCAAGATCAAACGTCTCTCAAACGGAAAGGAGCCGAACCATATCGTCTTTATCCAGTGCTTTGGGTCCCGTGACATCCCGGAAAACCGCCCATACTGTTCCGGGGTCTGCTGCATGTATGCAATCAAGAACGCGGTTTTGATCAAGGAAAAGAATCCTGACACAAAAGTCACCATCTGTTACATGGACATCCGTGCCTATGGCAAGGGGTATGAGGAATACTACGTCCGTGCACAGGAACTGGGAGTGCGCTTCCTGCGGAGCAGACCGGGAGAGATTATCCGGACACGGGATGGCATGATCCTTCCTGTGGAAGACACCGAAACGGCAGAATTCGAAAACCTGGACGCAGAACTGGTGGTGCTCTCTGTTGGCCTGGAACCGGCAGCAGGTGCTGCAGAAATCGCAGAAAGATTCGGTATAAACCAGGACGAAAACGGGTTTTTTGAACAGATCGATACCAAATGCGCACCCGTCCAGACCGTGCGTCCGGGCATCTACATCGCAGGTGCCGCGGTGGCGCCAAAGGACATCCCCGACAGCGTCACACAGGGAGAAGCAGCAGCAATGCGGGCATTTTTGGACGCTGCAGCCTCGGAACAGGAGAGCTGAATGCGGACGATCACATGGAATGCAGAAGAAGAATGCATCACCTATATCGACCAGACCCGACTTCCCGCTGAACAGACAATCGTTGAGACCCGCTCGGTCACCCGTCTGGGAGACGGGATACGCAGGCTTGAAGTCCGTGGCGCGCCTGCACTCGGTGTTGCCGGAGGATACGGGGTGGTGCTCTCCTGCCTCACCCATATGGCAGAGATTACCACACCTGCATTTATGGATGCCGTCCGGCAGGATGCAGCAGACCTTATGGCGACCCGCCCGACGGCAGTCAACCTGGGGTGGGGCATCACCCGCGTGCTCAATGCCGTCGTGCAGGAAGAAAACCCGGTGGCAGCGTATGCAGCAGCACTACAGGAAGCGCAGGCCATTGAAGCAGAGGATATCGCACTCTGCCACCGGATCGGTGAACACGGCGCATCCCTGCTGCCGGACACCTGCACAATTCTCACGCACTGCAATGCGGGCGCCCTTGCCTGTGTGGAATGGGGCACAGCGCTGGGGGTCATCCGTTCAGCGGTTGCAGCAGGAAAGAAGGTATCCGTTCTTTCCTGTGAGACACGCCCCTTAAACCAGGGGTCCCGCCTCACCGCATTTGAACTGCAGGCAGACAACATCCCCGTAAAAACCATCCCCGACAGTGCCGCAGCACACCTGATGCGAAGAGGCATGATCGATGCCGTGGTCGTCGGGGCGGACCGCATCACCCCGGACGCGGTCTTCAACAAGATCGGGACCTATATGCATTCCGTCTGTGCAGCGCACCACAACATCCCCTTCTATGTTGCAGCTCCTTATTCCACTCTTGATATCTCACACACAGAGACAGACGTAACCATTGAAGAGCGTGCCCGTGAAGAACTGGCCGTCTGCGGCGGGCGACAACTGATACCAGACGGGGTGGATGTGGTCAATCCCGCCTTTGACGCCACACCGCTCTCCCTCGTGACTGCAGTTATCACAGACAAGGGAATCTTTCGGGAGCCATTTTCAGAACTACAATCAAATGATGACAGGGTTGATACATGAGTGTGGAATATATTGACCCGACGGAGGTTGTCGGCACGCCATGGTGGGACCAGCTGATCTATCTCATCGGGGAAATCACCCTTGTCGTTGTACTGTTCATGGTCATCGTTCCGCTCATCATGAGCGCCATCATTATCCTCTCGATTCATAACCGCCGCTTTTATGCGCCACGTCTCCTCAAGGCAGGACTTGTAATGACAGAAGGAATAGTCAAGGCGTTCTGCCGGCTTTTCGGGCTGGAAGACCAGGAACTGATGTCATTTTTTATTCGTCTGCACAATACCCTCTCGACTGCAACATTCGAAGAAGTCCCGGTTGAAGAACGTGCGATATTTATTCCGCAGTGCATGCGGGCAACAGACTGCCCCGCACACCTCACTCCGGAGGGCCTGATCTGCCGGCGGTGCGGCAGATGTGAAGTGGGGGATAATATTGACCGTCTCGAAGAGATCGGCTATAAAGTCTGGATTGCACCCGGTTCAACTCTCATCAAGCGGATGTTCAGGAAGTATCACCCAAAAGCGATCATCGGTATCGGATGCCTGATGGAAGTAAAAGAAGGTCTCGAGATGTGCGACAAGGCAGGTGTCATCGGGATGGGTGTCGTCACCCTGCGAGACGGATGCGTGGAGACAGCCGTACACTGGCCTGACGTCTACGAAGTGGCACTTCTTGGGACAAAAGAGGCAGAACCGGCCGTCTAAGGACCGTTTCCTACTACTTTTACATTTCTTCCGGTCAGTTTCCCGGATTTAATTTTTCCATACACAAAGATTGTTTCATCAGAGGAGACATCACCCACCTGGACACCGGGACGAAGCGTAATATCCCCACCAGCGTGAAGACTGCGGATACGGGCATCATCACAGACTGTAACATCTTCAATGGCATCCAGAGAACCCTTGATGCGCACCTGGTTTCCGATAATTGCGTTCTCACAGGTAATATCTCCCCCCACCGTAGAACGGGGGCCAAGTTCAAGCGAACCCCCCACGTCAAGACGACCCCAGAAATGGGTATCCGGAGCTACGATGAAATTTCCGGGTATTTTCACATTACCGTCAAAGAAGGATCCCTTCGGTGCTATGAAACTGTCTCCCTGCCGGTAAACTTTCATTGAATAAATCTCATATTTCAAAGATAATTAATTATACTCTCTGTCTCTCGTGCATCTACCCGACGAGTGCCCAGAAGATCAATATGGCAAGCGCGGCAAACATTCCGTTTTTCAGTGTCCGCGTCGCACCAGACTCCCTGACACATGCAGATGTGGTGCACCTGAGCGATGAAAGAACAGCAGCAAGCATGATCAGGTCCGCAACCGCAATCGTCGCAAGGTACCACACATTCCACCAGGGCATGAGGGGCACCAGACTGAGAACAACCGCCCCTGCCGCAAGACATCCTGCTATCCGGCAGGAGGTGAGGACTCCTGTGACCATCGGCAACGTGCGGGCCCCTCCTTCCCGGTCCCCTTCAATATCCTCCACATCCTTGAGAATCTCACGTGCGGCCATCGGGAGGAAGACAATACCTGCCAGAGGGAGATTTACGATGAGACCGTCCAATCCTGCGGCAGCGCCACCAAACAGAAAGATGCTCCCTGCCAGGTACGAAACCACAAGGTTCCCAGCAAGCGGCACACCTTTCAGACGGGCCGCATATGCAACCAGCAGAAGAGCGTTGAGACAGGCAAGTCCAAAACAGAACAGATTGACCAGTGCCGCACAGACTAACCCGGCGAGAAAGAGCACTACGCTATAGACGAACGCACCCCTGATACTGACGGTGCCGGAGGGTATCGGTCTCTCCGGACGGTTGATTGCATCAATCTCACGGTCACAATAGTCATTGATTGCATTCCCCGCTCCGGTAATGCAGAATACCGCTCCAACCAGCAGAAAGAGAGGGGGAGTTATCTCAACTCCCGCAACAAGCACTCCCAGCAGGACAGCAATACCTGCCACGAGAGAATTGATAGGGCGCACAATCTGCAGATACCCGCGAAGACTCATGTATAGAGTTGTTACTGTCCATTTCAGATTAACGTTATCAAAAACAATAGAAAACGGGCTTGAGGGGATTTGAACCCCTGATCATTAACTTAGGAGGCTAACGCCTTATCCAGGCTAGGCCACAAGCCCACATGTGCCTATAGTACTCAGCATCAGAAGGTATAACATTTCCGAACCACCACGTTTCTGGTGCGATGAGTGACAGAGAGGTAACAGAAGGACAGACCCGGTTTTATATTCCGGAGCAGGATGAAAACAGTTCGTTTCCCCCCGGCAGTACCCCGGTATTCTTCAATCCCAGGATGCACCTGAACCGCGACAGCACGAACTATCTGCTCCGCCAGCTGGAGGTATCCTCATACTTCGATGCCATGGCGGCGTCCGGTGTACGCGGCCTGCGGGTGGCGCACGAATGTGGCATTCCAGTGACCATCAACGATTACAGTCCTGACGCCGCAGCCCAGATCCGGAAGAATGCCGCCCTGTATCCGGAGAGCGAGATCACCGTCACAGAAGAGGACTGCAGGGCGGTGATGCTGAGAAACCGGTTTGATGTGGTGGACCTTGACCCGTTTGGCACACCGGCGCCGTTTGTGGACATCGCTGCCACCAGTGCCCGCCGCTACCTCTTTGTCACCGCAACCGATACAGCACCCCTCTGCGGTGCTCACCTGAAGGCAGGCATCCGGCGCTACGGCGCCCGCCCGATGAATACCGAATATCACAGTGAAGTGGGCCTGCGCATGCTCCTCGGCTTTGTCCTGCGTGAAACCGCAAAATATGACCGTGGCATCGAACCGCTCTTCTGCTTCGCACGCGAGCATTTCGTCCGCCTCCACCTCAGAATGACGAACGGTGCGGGACGGGCGGATAAGGCGCTCAAAAACATCGGCTATATCCACCAGTGTCCCGCCTGTCCGTGGCGGACGGCAGAGACGGCATTTCTCCCGTCCACACATCACTGCCCGGAATGCGGTGCGAAGATGAGTCCCATCGGCCCTCTCTGGACGGGGCCTGTGAACAGTCCGGAAGTACTCTCGCAGTTGTCCACAGATCTTGAGGCAGACGGACAGGGAGAGAGTGTGCTTGCACGACTGGTCACCACCCTCGATAACGAGCTGGACATTCCGGCATTCTATAACTACCATCGGCTTGCCAAACACTGGCGGATCTCTCCCGCACCAATAGATGATGTGATCCACAGAATCAGGGATGCCGGACATCAGGCATCACGGACGCATTACGACGGACGGGGAATAAAAACAGATGCACCCCTGTCTGTTCTCAGGGATGCTGTATCTACGGACGGGTTACAACAGTAAGGATATCGCCGTCATAGAGTTCATGAGGGAGGCCGACGCGCTGGGCATCATGCTTCACTGATGTCCCCCACACTTTTGCATACCGGAACTTCTCGACGAAGTCGCGGTGCAGTTTCATACAGACCGATTCAACCGTTGCCGGTTTGCGGATGATCAGCGGTTCTTCCATATCCGCCTTTCCGCCCACGGGCTTCATGTAGATGCGGATGAAACCCAGTTGTTCGTAGATCTCGTCTTTTAGCGTCTCAATATTATATCCACTGACTGCAGAGAGCAGGATTGGTGGACGGCCAAAACGTTCTGTGACATCCGCATCGATCTGTGCCAGCGTCTCTTTGTCCACGAGGTCCACCTTGTTGATCGCAAAGAAGGCCGGAACATAGACACGATTTCCGAACATTGCATCAATAAAGTCATCCTGTGTCACTTCCCCACGAATCAGGACATCGGCATTGACAATCTTGTTCTCCGAGAGGATGGCACGGACCTCCTCGAGGTCAAGACCTGTGTTTCCAACCGTATTGAACCGGATACCGCCGTAACCATGTTTTTTGATCGTAATATCCGGTTTTTCCCGGTTCAGCCGGATACCGGCGTCATAGAGTTCCTTTATCAGGACATTGATGTGTTTTTCATTGTATACGTCCCCGAGAAGGAGGATGAGGTCGGCACCACGTACAACAGCTATCACCTCTTTCCCGCGCCCCTTGCCCATTGCGGCCCCTGCAATCAGTCCGGGGATATCAAGGATCTGGATGTTTGCACCCTTGTACTCCATAGAACCGGGCACAACAGTCAGGGTGGTGAATGCATAGGCTCCGGCTTCACTCTCCGTGTTGGTCAGTTTGTTCAGGAGCGTGGACTTTCCGACGGACGGAAACCCGACCAAAACGACGGTTCCGTCACCAGACTTTTTGACGGAGTATCCCTCACCACCGCCCGCAGAGGCCATGGCACGGGTGACGGCCTCGTCTTTCATCCGGGCGAGCTTCGCCTTGAGCTTCCCAATATGCCCGGATGTCGCCTTGTTATATTTGGTATTGCGGATTTCGTCTTCTATTGCTTTGATTTCGTCTTCAATTGAGGCCATCTGTGGTGCTATACATATCAGCGGGA
>Ga0272441_10005849_pt1 | contig 21064 bp, 20 predicted proteins | sample SSMProp6N_FD_193582 | JGI IMG/M metagenome (GOLD analysis project Ga0272441, IMG submission 193582) | Marine sediment archaeal communities from Little Sippewissett salt marsh, Falmouth, MA, United States - SSM-Prop-6N | ecosystem: Environmental > Aquatic > Marine > Wetlands > Sediment ...
GGCCAGTGAAATATGATGGTATCGAGCCGGTCCAGACCGGCCGTTCCTATTGCATGAAAGAGGACGGGATGATCTTCGAGGGTCACCTTGCATTCAAGTTTGCCCAGGAGGGCCTCTTTCTGAATGCCCTGATATATCTGCCGGGCCGTCTGCGTCAGATCGGGGATGAGGTGGTATCGGTCCAGGTTGTCCACGGTGCGGTGGGGGACGTGCTTGAGCTGGAGGCGGGAGAGACTGGCGTTTTCCACGGTAAGGCGGAGAAATTTTCCACTCCGCTCAAATTCGGCCAGTATGAAGAAATCCCCCTTTCCATAGAGATGAAAGGGGAACATGAGGGCGATACTGGGCGTGCCGTTGGTGTCTGGAAAGAGGAGGGCCTTCCATCGGGCCGACTGGATGGAATGGAAGACACGCTCAATGGCATCGTTGAATTCCCGGTGACGAAGGGGGATGTCTTCAACGGCCTCCAGCCGTGCATAGATCATGATCCACTCGACACCTGCCTCATGGAGTTCGGGATTCAACTGGGGCAGCAGCTTGTGCTGGACCATGATATCAGAGGCGCCTCGGGCGCACTGCTCGATGAACTCATTGACCAGCATGCGCGATACTGTCGACAGCCCGCCAAAGAGGGTGATGCCCGTCGTGTCGATGGTGAAGTGGTCTGTACTTGCCTCTTCCAGCGGCACACCGAGGCTGGTCAGGTGGTGGATCCTGTCGGCATCGCTGTGGGTCCCGGTCGCGCGGCCCCCCGTCATCAATTTCTGCAGTATGTCTTCGTTGTCTGCTGTCCGGTCCTTCATGGTTACACATCCAGAATGATCTTCAATGGTTTCCCATAGAGGGCCTCGTTGAAGGCCGTCAGGGCCTCCTCGATGGGAAACCGGGCCGAGATCAGCCGTTCCAGCGGCACATCGGGACAGGTCTCCATGATCGCCAGGGCGTCGGCAAATTGCCCGCACCGTGAACCGAGGAGCGTTATCTCGTCAATAACCAGCGGTGCCAGATTGATGGGGTCCTTCGAGGCGACCGTCGATTTGAGTACGATGGTGCCCCGGGGTCTGCAGATCTGCATGGCCTCCGTGAGTCCCCCTATCGAACCCGTTGCATCCACCACGACATCGACGCGTTCACCGATGTCATCCAGTCGTGTCACACAGCGCAGCTGTCTCCATGCCGCCGTTGACAGCTTGTCGGCATGATGGCCCACCAGGGTGACATCGGCACCCGTCGTCGTCAGGACCCAGGCGCAGAGGATGCCCAGGCGGCCGTCTCCCAGGACCGCCACCCGGTGAGAGGGGTCGATGGTGAGCTGTTCCAGGATCTCACAGGCCGCCGCCAATGGTTCGGTAAAGACCGCTTTGGTATCGGGGATAGCGGCCGGTACTTCCCGTAAATTCCGAACAGGGAGAACGCAGAAATCGGCCATGCAGCCGTCAAGCCTGTCGATTCCCAGGGTGGTTCGTGACGGGCAGTGACGTCCCAGCCCCGCGGCACACCATTCGCAGGTGCCGCAGGCCGCATTGATGTCTCCCACGACCCGTTTCCCGATCCAGGACGTATCGCCGCATGCCTCGACCCTTCCGACAAATTCGTGTCCCAGAACCCCCCTGAACCCCATATACCCCTTGAGGATCTCCAGATCGGTCTGGCAGATTCCTGCCGTTATGACCCGGATGCGCGCCCATCCGGGGGGATAATCGGGCACGGGGTAATCTTCTCTGACTGCCAATTCGCCGTCAAAGACGACGGCTCTCATCCTGTTCATCTGTGTCATCCTCTCTCGTGGTACTCCTTTCGTCTTCGGAGTGGGTTCGAAACTCGCGGGCCTTCTGCCGCAGGTCCTTGAAGTAATCGCTTTCGACGATCTCCCTGACGTCTCGATCCTGCTTTGCCCGGTCGATCTCGATCTTCAGTTCGGTGACCTGATGCCGCAGACGGTTCTCCCGTCCCTCGATTTTCTCCGCCATGCGCTGCATGATCCCGGAGAGCTGCCCGAATTCATCACTCCGTGCGGCCAGCAGCGCCAGTTCCGACGGGTGATATTCTCCCGCTTCTATGCGACGGGCCGCCGCCTGCAGGTTCGTAATCGGGTCGGTAATACGATATGCCAGAAATACGGCGATGAGAAAACCGGCACTGACCACGAGCACCGTGACGATTCCCGCCGAATAAAAGGCGCGGACCGACGCGGCCGGTGAGTCCAGGTCGTTCCAGACGGCCCCCGTGACGGCCGTGGCGGTGATGATGACGATCGATACCATGAGCCATGACAGGGCCAGTGTAATCCTCGTCTCGACAGTGACGACGATCATCCTGGCGGCCAGGAGCAGGAGCGGTACCAGAACGAAGGTCAGGACGGTGTTGGTTATGAGTGCCGGCAGTATCCAGGAAGTCAGTGACTGGGGAAGCTGCATGATCCTGATCCACAGGAGATCGGCAAGGACGGCGCATGCCACTGCGATGATATTGGTGGCGACGACAACGGATTCCATGATCACAAATCTCCGGAGCGTGCGGATTTCCTGCAGGCCCAGGCGGGAGCCCAGTCCCGGGATCAGTCCATAGAGGCCGTTTGCGATGTGCCAGTTCCAGAAGTGCCATACCCCATAGTCGCAGAGGACGTCTCCGATCACGTTTCCCAGGAACCCCGTCAGAAATCCGACCCAGGGACCGCAGAGGAATCCCAGGAAGAAGGGGAGTGCCACCTGTGGACGCAGTGCGATGAAGGGCGCCGACGGCAGGAGGAGTCGATTGGAGTATGCATTGAGCAGGCCGTAGACCAGTGCCGCTCCCATGATCAGGATGAATGAACCGGTTCTTCCGGGCAGGTGGATCTTCGAGAGCCTCATGCGGGTCTTTCCTCACTCCAGAATCTGTTGCGCGATCACTGCCATCTCTCTCGACAGGGGGTGATCGGGGTATCGCTCAACGAATATCCCGTCACTGGCTAGTGCCATCATGTCATCGGAATGGGGGAGGACGCCGATGACGGGGCAGCGGAAGGCCTCGCGGGCCCGTTCCATGGTCTCGGTCCGGTCGAAGCGGTCGGGGACCTTGTTCATCAGGAGGTACATGGCAGGGACTTCAATCTGCCGGGCCACCTCGACGGTGACGGCCGTCCCCTGGTAGTCCTGTGAATCGGGACGCAGGATGACAAGCAGCACGTCCGACAGGGCGATTGACATGAGGGTCTCTTCATTCAGTCCGGGATGGGTGTCGATGAGGAGGACATCGAGGGCGAGGGCGGAGATGATGTGCACAAACCCCTCGCGCAGGAGCTGTATGTCATAGCCGAATTTCAATACGCGGGCAATATCCCCCGTTTGCATGCTCGATGGAATGAGAAAGACCGCACCCGATGAGCCTTCACTGAATACCTCTCGTGCCGTCTGTTCGATTTCACACTTGCCCCAGAGGAAATCGTTCAATGAAAATCCCATATCGGCGGGATCGAGTTGAAAGAGTACGTGAATGCCGGGGGACTGGATATCCGTGTCGACGACACAGACGCGCAGCCCCCTCTGGGCCATCGATACGGCAAGGTTGGCCGTGGTGTTTGATTTCCCCGTTCCGCCGCGAAAGGAATGAATGGATATGATCTTCGACATAGTAACAAGCTCCGTCCTGTTTCAGCAATGATAATCCTAACGTTGGGCGAGAGTATACTGAATGTGGAGACCTTTATCAAGTCCCGAGGACACGTAAAGACCGGGATGTCTGCGGTGCCCGTCACGGGTTCAGTGCGAATGAATCGAGGGGGATGTCCGTTCTCCCCGTGGTGATGAGCTGCGCCATGAGGTGCCCGGTGGCGGGGGCCAGGGCGATGCCGTCTCCCTCGTGTCCCGCCGCCATGATGAAGCCTTCCAGGCCGTCAACGAAACCGAGGAAGGGGAGACCGCTGGCCGTATAGGGACGGAGTCCCGCAAAGCTTCGGATGATATGCACCTCCTCGAGACGGGGAATGACCCCTGCGGTGCGTGCCGCGATTGTCCCGATCCCTTCGGCCGTGACGCCGGTGTCGTAGCCGACGAATTCCCGTGTCGATCCCAGGATGAGAGAACCGCTGGCCGTCTGTTCGATGGAGATCCCCTCTCCCGCTTCCGTGGCCAGATCGGGATCGAACTTTGCGGCGATATACCGCGCCGACAGAAAAATGGACCCGATGAGGGGAGGGAGTGTCTCGGTGACGAGGAGCTGCCCCCGTCTCGGCGTGATGGGGATATCGATACCCGCCATACGGCCTATTGCCGGTGCAAAGGGTCCCGCGGCGTTGACGACGAAGGGGGTCCTGATCTCCCCCCCCTGTGTCTCTACGAACCATGCGGAACCGCCGCGCTCGATGGCGGTAACCTCCCTTTCCGTGCATATACGGGCGCCCAGTTCCCGTGCCCTGTCGATGAGGCCGAAGGTGAGGAGCATGGGATTCACCTGGCAGTCCCGGGGCGACCAGGTTGCGCCGACGATCCCTTGGGAAAGGGCGGGTTCGCGTCTCCGTGCCTCCGCCCCGGTGAGGAGCGTCACCTCCAGTCCGATGTTCCGCTGCTCCTGCACGTATGTCTCCATGGCCGGGACCTCGTCTTCCCCCTCGATGACGATCATGCCCCCGCAGGCCTCGTATTCGAAGGACCGTCCCAGTTCCGCTTCCAGGGTGGCGAATCTCCGGGCGCTTTCCATGGCCAGTTCGAGATGGATGCCCGGCCTCTTTGACTGCATGAAGACGAAGCCGTCACAGGAGGCGGATGTGGCGCTGCAGATACCCCACCGTTCGATGAGGACCGGTGTGACCCCTCTCTGTGCGAGATGGTAGGCGATGGAGGCGCCGATGACACCGCCGCCGATGATGACTACGTCCGCTTTTTCGGGGAGCACTTCCCTTTCCCTCCCAGTTCCTGTACCGTGACCGACCGGACGGGCGGCCGCGACGTTGCGGGCAGTATCTCTTCCAGTGACTTTCCCGTCCGCCGGGCGATGATCTGTGCCACTAGTGTGCCGCAGGTGCGCCCCTGGCAGAGCCCCATGCCGGCGCGTGTCCGGCGCCGCAGTTCCGGGAGTGTCGTCGCACCCCGGTCTATGGCCTCCCTGATCTCACCGAGGCTGACCTCCTCGCATCGGCAGATGAGTGTATCGTCATCGAGATCGTTCATCGCTGTCCCTTTCCTCTGTGCGGTATCGTTATCCCCCTGACCTCCATGGCGAATTCCCGGGGGATGGAGATGGTGACAATGGGGGTGCGGTCATTCCGTTGCGGGTTTGTCACGGACAGCACCGTCCCCGCCGTGACGATGTCTCCGTTGCGGTTGACGGCTGCAACCCCGTCGCCCGCTTCAGGCAGGGGGAGAAACTCGAAGGGAAAGGAGACCTCCGCCTCCCCCGGACCACTGGTCACATCGACGAGGAAGATGGCCAGTCCCGGGCAGGCCGCCAGGCAGAGGCCGCACCCGCAGCATTTGTCTTCTGCCAGGACAGGGAGATTGGTGATCGGTTCTCCCACGGTGATGGCACCGTGGGGACAGACCTCTTCACAGGGATTGCAGGGTATCTCCTGGAGGCATTCGATGACCGCCACGGCACCCCGACACAGCCGTTCGTCACCGGGACACCCCGGTGTCCCCTTCAGTTCCTCCAGTGTACAGTATCCCCGCTTCCCTATCCCTTCAGCCGGCATGGGTGATCTCCCGTCCCTTCATGAATGGTTCCTTCAGCTCCCTGCGCAGCCTGCCGAAGGGACCCTCCCTGAGCGACACGAGGCGTTTCCTGATGTCGGCCTTCTTCGAGGCCGCATCGCCTTCGGTGAGCAGTCCCAGTGACCGGGCGGCTGCCATACCGGCGAGGCGTCCCTCTTCCAGGGCCGTACTGGCCTCTTCGATGCCTGCAATGTCACCGGCCACGTAGAGGGTGTCTCTGCTCGTCTGCATGTCCCAGTTGTGCAGGGGGACGTGGCCGCCCAGGGCCGGGACATAGGTAAACCGGCACCCGGCCATGCGTGCCAGTTCCGTCAGGGGGGTCAGTCCCACGCTGAGACAGATCGTATCTGCAGGGACCTGCCGTTCCGTTCCCTCTATGGGATGCCACCCTTCATCCAGTGCCACCAGTTCCGCCCCCTCCACGTGGTCGTCGCCGAGGACCCGCTTCACCGTGTGGGAGGTAAGGATGGGTATGCCGGTACGCCTGATCTTGGCCGCATGGACACCATAGCCGCCGATGGAGGGAGCCGCCTCCACGACGGCCACCACGTCGGCGCCGGCCTGCAGGGCCTGGTAGGAGACGATGAGTCCCACATTCCCCGACCCGATCATGAGGATGCGTCTTCCGGGGAGGACACGGTGGACATTCATCATGGTCTGCAGGGCGCCGGCGCCCATGACGCCGGGGAGTGTCCAACCGGGAAAGGGGAGGGCCTTTTCACTGGCCCCCGCCGCCAGGATGATCCGCCGGGCATGGAGTGTCCAGGTGCGCCCGCCGCCCGCTAGACCGATGCCGTTGCCGGCGAAGATGCCGTAGGCGACGGTATCGAGGAGCGTGGTGACACCGAAGCGATCGCACTCTTCCAGCAGATGGTGTGCTATCGTGATGCCGCGTACGCCCGCGTCATGGGTCCGGGAGCCGAAGAACTTGTGTATCTGCTTGAAGAGCTGACCCCCCGGTCTGCTGTTTTCGTCGATGAGGACCACCCGTCCCCCCGCCCGTGCCACCTCTATGGCCGCTGCCAGTCCCGCCGGTCCCGCCCCTATGATGGCCGCGTCTGTCTCTTCCATGCTAGGTCCACTCCCCCGATCCGGTCTGTGTCGTGATGACCATGCCCGCTTCGACGGGGGTGATACAGGTGCGGACATTGGGTCTGCCGTTGACGTTCATGACGCAGTCGGTACACCGGCCGATGGCACAGAATATGCCCCGCGGCTCTCCATGTCGTCTGGTGAGACGGAAATGCCGCCACCCGGCGGCGACCAGGGCGGCGGCTATCATGTCGCCCTCATAGGCCGTGACGGGCTCACCGTCTACGGTGATGGTGATCTCTTTTCGCGGTTTCTCTCTTCCCAGGATGGGGTGGTCGGTGATGCGCATCCTACATGGATCCCCCGAATCCCCGGCGTACCACCGCATGATATACCAGGGATGTCAGTGTGAATATATCAAAGACGGGCAGACCCGTCGCCTCCTGCAGTGCGGCTGCGTAGGGGGGCATATTGGTGCATTCCAGGACGATGGCACCCACCTCGGGATGGTCTTCCACCATGCTCCGGCTGCAGGCGATCATCTCGTCTTCCATGTCTTTCCGCTGCAGTGTGTCACGATTGCCGATGATGGTCTGTCTGAATGAGGGATAGGTCTCCATGCCGCATATGACCGTCGGCATCCTGTCGGCGCCGACGGCGGCCAGGTGGTCCTCCGTCAGGGCGTCCGCGTCTATGGTGATGATGCCCACCCTCTGTCCCTTCCGCAGCATGGCATGGACGAGGGGAACCTGCATGAGACTGGAGGTAAAGAGGGGGACGGAGACGCTGTTGCTCAGGTCCTCCTGAAAGGGCGCGAGAAAACCGCAGCCCGTCGTGATGGCCCCGACGCCCTCCGCTTCCAGTTCACGGGCGGCATCGATGAATTGCTGCAGTCCCCCCGGTCTTTCCCTGCGGACGACCATGGCGGGATTGATACCCCCCACGATCCTGTAGGCGACGGGGAAGTCCCATGTCGTCGCGTTCCCGATGTCCCCGGGGATGCGGGGGAATTGTGTCTCCAGCATGATGATGCCGATGGCCTGACCGTACAGTGGTTTTCCTCCCCTAACCGGTTGTGTCATGGTCGCATGTCTCCCTTACTCGACGGCCCCGAGGGGCGATGCCTTCCTGGATCGTCTCTTTCGCAGGAAGATCATGAGCAGTATACAAAGGCATGGTACAAGAAAAGTCAAGAACTTAACGATGGACAGGGCAATTATGTCGCCGTGGGCACAGAGCGTGAAGAGTCCGAAGGCGATGGCAACGATGCCGGTCCGTTCCAGTGCGCCGAGGTCCCGGTGCAGGTATCCGCTCATGCCCCCCGACAGGAGGATGACCGCTATAAGGAGTATGACGACGACGGTCATGATGTCGCCGACGGCACCCCGCATGAGCAGCGCCTGGTTGTGGACGAAGACGTAGGGAATGACAAAGCCGATGAGGGCCAGCTTGAAGGCCTCAAAGCCGGTGTGCAGGGGTCTCGACCCGGCGATGGCGGCGCCGCAGTAGGCGGCGATGCAGACGGGGGGTGTGACACTGGCCAGGATGGCGAAGTAGAAGACAAAGAGGTGTGCCGATAAGAGATCGACACCGATGGACTGGAGGGCGGGGCCGCCGATGGTGACGGCAATGATGTAGGCGGGTGTGCAGGGGAGTCCCATGCCGAGGATCAGTGACGTGATCATGATCAGCAAGAGCGCCGGCATCATGAACCCGCCCGACCAGCTGCCGATGACGGAGGCGATTCCCAGGGCAAGCCCCGTGTTGGTCACGATACTGACCACCATGTCGGCGCCGGCACAGGCGATGGCGATCATGATCATGTTCCTGCCGCTCAGGTGGAGCGTGTCGAAGAGGCGGCGCGGCGTCATGCGTGTCGCCTTGCGGACGAAACTGAGCACGAAGGTAACGATGATGGCCGCACAGGCTGCGGCAAAGGGTGAATAGCCGGTAACGAGGAAGTAGACGAGGATGACCAGGGGAATGAGGAGATAGCAGTCCTTGATGATATCTTTCCACGAGAGGATGGTGTCGCTGTCCAGGCCGGTGATGTTCTTTTTCAGCGCCTGGAAATGGACCCTGAATCCGATACTGAGATAATAAAAGACGGCGCCCAGTGTCGCCGCAATGATGATCTTCAGATAGGCGATGCCCGTGATCTCCGACATGACGAAGGCGCCCACCCCCATGACGGGGGGCATGATCATGCCCCCTGTCGATGCCGCCGCCTCGACGGCCCCGGCAAACTGGCTCTTGTATCCTATCTTCTTCATCATCGGAATGGTGAAGGTCCCCGTGGCATAGACATTGGCCGCCGCCACACCGCTGATGGAACCGAAGAGTCCGCTGCTGATGACGGCGATCTTGGCCGGTCCACCCGGGCTGGTTCCCGCCATCCGACGGGCGAGATTGGTGAAGAATTCACCGGTCCTCGTGTTTTCCATGAAGGCGCCGAAAATGACAAAGAGTGCCACAAAGGTTGCCGAGACCCCCGTGATGGACCCGTAGATGCCCGATGATGACTGCAGATACTGCATCTCTATGAGATGCTGGAGGGGGGGCAGCTTGTTGAATAGCACGCCGGGAAGGTAGGGGGCCGCAAAGATATAGACAAAAAAGGCAATGATCAGTATCGCCATGGCCGGTACCACGGCCCGCCTGATGGCCTCCAGGAGGAGCAGGATATTGATGGTTCCCAGGACGATCTCCAGGGTCGTCAGTTCGTCGATGAATTCGAGGCGCATATTGAGGGCGTCATTGCAGATAATGAGATAGATGGGCGGCAGTAAGGCCAGGAGTGCCAGGATGACATCGGGTATGGTAACACGATCTGCGGGAGATTTCTTCCGTGCGGGAAAGAGGATGAATGCGGCGGGCACGAGAAAGAGCAGGTGTATCCCCCGCTGGACACGGGGCTGCATGATACCGAAATAGGCGGTATAGAGCTGAAAGGTTGAGATGATAACCAGCCATGCCCCCATGAACCGGGTGAGCCGAGCGTTCAGTTTTCTCATGTCATGTGCCCGAAACAGCCGTACGCTCGGTCCCCTGCCGGAAGTGACCGCGGCCCCGGCTCGATGATGGATGTCCTCAGTGGTCGAGGCTTCCCGGCACGGTGGTGCCGGGAAGCCTCAGCCGCGTCTATTTCATGAAGCCCGCTTCTCTGTAGTACCGCTCTGCACCGGGATGCAGCGGGGGGACCACGTTTGCCCACCCGTCCTTCGGTACGAAGAACTTGTTTGCGGGATTGATCCCGTAGAGTTCCTCCACATGCTCGCAGATTATTTTGATCATGGTGTAGGCAACTTCTTCGGAGACATGCTTGTTAATGAGCAGTTCGCCGGCCGACACCACGGTGGGTACGTCGCTGTCGAGCCCCTTGTAGGTCCCTGCCGGGATGATGTGGCGCCCCGAGTCACGGGACAGCGTTCCGATTTCCCTGTTACAGTAATCGATGGCTGCATCCGAGATGGAGAGGACCGTCGTGTCACGGGAAACGGCCATTTCGGTGACCGCCGACGCGGGAATGGCCAGATGGGTAAAGACGAAATCCACATGCCTGTCCTTGTAGAGGCTCACCATGTCGGCATATACGGCGTTGAAGACCTTTCCCCCTGCCTCTTTGATGGCATCGAAGGAGACACCGTAGAATCCCAGTATGGTCTCCACCATGGGGAGGTCCGATGTCCCTTTCATGGGTGCCGCCACCTTTATCTTTTTCCCGTCCTTGATCAGCTGCGCCAGATCGCCGACGGAACCGATACCCGCCTTCTTGGCGGCAACGAAATGGATGTCATAGATACCGAAGACACCCCCCATGGAACGGAGATCGGGATAGGCCTTCTTGAAGATGGGGGCCTTCCCCGTGATGGCCATCTTGTCTATGAAGGTAATGCCCCAGCCGAGATCGTTGGTACCGCTCGCCACCCGGACGGGATTGACGACGCCACCGCCGGGGACTACCTTGATGGTGATATTCGGCTCCTTCTTGTTGATGGCCTGGGCTATGCCGCCTGCCTGCACATACCAGCCGCCGCCGACGCCGCCGGCGACCCATGAGAGCGTCACTGGTTTGATATCCGTGGCTGCCGCGGCACCGCCAAAGATGGAAAGAGAAAAAAGACAGAAAACAATACAAATAAAGGCTACGATAAATCTTTTCATATACCTACCTCCTTTTTGATTGTCGCTTTCCAGTTTGTTGAATCATTATATCCAATCCGAATCATCGGATGTCCCCCCCGGTCGTGCATCGGTATCATGCCGGGTGCCTGTGCCTTCACCGACAGCATCTTGCACCGACTCTGCAGGCACGAGAGCCGGTGTTGCTCTGTACCTGCCTCTGTGTCCCCCTTGTTTTTTTACCTCTGGAGAGTTACAGCCGCACACAGGTGGTGTCGGGCAATGAGAAAAGAGATGAACCGGTGGTCGCTCGGCAGTATATAGCTGTATGGCGTGAACCATTGCCATGGCGAAGAGATATACCGGCAGACCGGTCGCACCCCGTTCCGTCAGAGAGGGCCTGTGCCTGCCCTCGTGCGATTGCGACTCGTCGTCGAATCAGTATAACTATCGTGTCATAATAAAGCGTTCTGATCCGGGAAAGTATAAAAGAAAGCGGAAACTATGTCAATACCATAGAGATCCGCCCATTGAGGGAGTATGGTCCTGTCATCTCCCGCGAGATGATGATACTGCATCGGCGGTATCATCCCTGGAGGCAGCGACGGGTATGGAACGCTGTGAGCAGGTGAGGCCTCGGTGGATGTACTCACCTAATTGTCTACAGCCCCGGTGGTGGAGATATTACATCGCCTCATATCATACACGATGTTTCTTATATATTGTATGATCTCTTCATACAGGATGGGGACATCGGTAAACACGACGCCGTGGGCATACCCTGTTTCGTCTTGTGTCATTTTTTTCCATACGACTTTTCCGAAGATCTCTATCGGTTTCGACGCCATTGTCGGCATGTTGAAATTAATACGAACATGGGTTGCAGGCTTTAATTCGTGGTCGAGGACGACACAGACGCCCCCTTCACTGATATTCTTGACAAATGACCGTTGTAATTCCGCATCGATTTCCCCACTATACCCTGTAATGAGATCTATATCTATCCGATGGTACTTTCGTTTGTTCATTCCTCAGGTACCTCCTCTTTCTCACTGCTAAGGGATGATTGTGATATTGCGTTCGGCTCATTGCCTATGATATCGGCCTCTAGCCGAAATTCTTTAGCGGTATGTTAGGGATAGCAGGGATATGCCATGTCATCGCATGGTCTTTCCCCAGGGTGCCACGGGTGAATCTCTCTGCCGAAATCAGCGGGTACTGCCCCGCCCTTTCGATGCAGGTCCGGAAAAACGAGGTGTTGCAAAATAAGACTTCCGCTTCTTTCATTTTTTGTATATAGTCCCCAAGCCGATACGGTGGTGCACGAAACCGAGGTCGAAGTTTCTCACGGGGGCCGTGAGATGACGCCCCGGCTGTTTGGCCCTATCGGTATATGCCTATGAATTATTCATCAATTGCATATGTCTTCGGGATTCTACTGATCGTAACAGGCGGTTCGATGGGACTGCCGGTGATTACATCCCTCTATTACCAGGAGGGTGATCTCTTTGCCATCGCCATCACGGGCATCCTTTATATGGTCATGGGTCTGCCACTGGCCTGGTTTTTCCGCAAGAGCCATGAGGTCAATATGCGGGACGGTTTCTTCATTGCCGTCTTCGGCTGGATCCTGATCTCTGCCATATCGGGACTGCCCTTTATGATCTACGGGGCCATTCCCTCCTTTACCGACGCATTTTTTGAGATGATGTCCGGGTACACCACGACCGGTGCCACCATCCTCACCGATATCGAGGTGGTTCCCCACGGACTCCTCTTCTGGCGAAGCCAGACCCACCTGCTGGGCGGGATGGGGTTTCTGACACTGACGATCATGTTTCTGCCCCACGGGATGGGCGGTCTGCGCATATTCCGGGCGGAATCCAGCCCCGGCCAGACAATTACCAAAGAACGGTTCAAACCCCGCAACCGTGATGCCATGGTATGGCTCTGGGGAATCTACATGGCGTTGAATATCCTGCAGGCGATTCTCCTGTGCATGGGGGGTATGTCCATCTTCGATTCCCTCTGTCATGCCTTCGGAACGGTTTCGACATCGGGATATTCCCCCAAGAACGCCAGTATCGGGCATTATAACAGCGCCTATTTCGACTGGATCATCACGCTCTTCATGTTTCTGGGGGGCATCACCTTTCTCCTCTTCTACCAGATGGTGAAGGGAGACTGGCAGTCGGTCAGGGAGAACACCGAATTCAAATGGTACGTGGTGCTGCTTCTCTTTCTCTGCGGCATGGTGACACTGATCCTGTGGACAGGGCATACCTACGGCGGGTTCCTCGACTCCCTGCGCTATGCCACCTTTCAGATCATGTCCATCCTGACGACGACGGGCTTTACCACGGCCGACTATGAACAGTGGCCCCAGGCGGCACAGATGTTTCTCTGGGTCTCCTGTTTCATCGGTGCCTGTGCGGGCTCCACCACGAGCGGTATCAAGGTCGTCCACTATGTCATCATCTGCAAATATATGTATGCATCGGTGAAGAAGATCTTCCTGCAGCCCATGGCCGTCGTGACGGTGCGGTTGAACAACCGTCAGACGGAACCCACTATCGTGAATCTGTCCATCTGTTATTTTATCGTCAATATATTCATGGTACTGGGAGGGGGATGCGTCATGGTCCTTACCGACGATATGGACTACATGACGGCCATGAGTTCCATCATAGCCACACTGATGAACATCGGTCCCGGATTCGGCGGTGTGGGGCCGACGCAGAACTATGCCTTCATATCGGATATGGGGAAGTGGTTCCTGTCGTGGAACATGTTGGTGGGCCGGCTGGAGATGTTTTCCGCCCTCGTCATCTTCTTTCCCTTATTCTGGAAAAAATAAGACCCGTCAGCTCAAAAAGAGTTTCTGTACCTTTTTCAACTGCAGTGAATTACAGGCCACGATGACCCGTTCATTGGCGGTGATGTGGGTGCCCCCCACGCCGATCTCCCATTCTCCATTGCGAAATACCCCGCCGATAATGAAATCTCCATCGAAAGAGGCGGTCACCTTGGCGAGGGGTTTCCGGGTAATGGGCGAATTGGGAGCGGCAACCACTTCGACCACTTCCGTGTCGACACCGTGGAGGTGGGCCACGGACAGCAGTTCTCCTCTGCGGATAAATTTGAGTATCTCGTTGCCCGCCAGGATCTTGGCGTTCAACGCTATATCCAGACCAATGGTCGATGCCAGTGTCAGGTAGTCTTCGTTGTTGACCAGGGCGATGGTCTTCCCCTGGGTGGCTTTCTCGACGTAATTGTCTCTGTTCATGAGATGTTTCGCCAGCAGGCAACTGATGATGTTGGTCTCATTGTCCCCCGTGGTGGCGATAAAGGTATCCATGTCGGACAATCCCGCCAGCGCCAGGGCGTCTGCGTCCGAACCGTCTCCGTGAAGGATTTCGGTGTTTTTCAACATGAAGGACAGTTCCTCTGCCGCCGTATCGTCGTGTTCGATCAGTTTGACCTCCACGGTTTTCCCCAGTAACTCGGCGACACGACTTCCCACCAGTCCGCCCCCCAGAATCATGACCCGGTGGATGCTCTGGTTCTCCAGACCCGCCAGTTCCATCAGTGAGGGCAGATGCTTGTGGGAGACCATGATGAAGACCTGATCCTGGGGCAGGATCTTGTGTCCCCCCGAGGGGATGATGGTATTGATCCCCCGTGCGATCGTTACCACCCGGAAGGGGATCTCCTTGAACATGTGAGAGATATCCTTCATCGTCTTGTGTGCCAGGGGTGAACCTTCCTGAATACGGACAGCAATGACCTGTATCTGCCCCCGGGCCACGTCGATGATCTCGTTCCCCGCCGTTCGTTTGACCATGCGAACGATCTCCTGAGCCGCCAGCTCTTCGGGATATATAAAGAGATCGATTTCGAAATCTTCGGCCCTGAGTATGGAACTCTTTTCACTGAAATCGAGTGAGCGGACACGGGCGATCTTGCGCCGGATTCCGAACCGGTCGGCTATCATCGACGCCAGGATGTTCAATGCATCATTGTCGGTGACGGCAATGGCGAGGTCCGTCTTTTCTATGTTGACCTCTTCCCAGCAGTCGAGACGCATCGCATCTCCCCTGATCAGACGGGCATCGATATTCCCGTCGGCCTGACGGATCAGCCGGTTGTTCGCCTCGATGACGGTAACTTCGTACCCTTCGCGAACGAGACGCTTTGCCAGGTAAAAACCGACGCCGCCGAGTCCCAGAATAACAATTTTTTCCAGTGATGAATTTTTTGTAAACATGATTATAGTCAGAAAACGATGCTATATGTAGAAAATGTCTTGTATTTCATAATGTTATATGTCGACATGCCCCATTGCCCGGGCACTGTGCCAGAAATCAGGCCCCCTGTCAAGTCAATAATGCACTCTTCCGCTTCCCCGTGTCTATCCACAGCGGGGGGCAGTTATTTGTCCCGTATAAAGAAATACCAGCAACCGTATTCCGCCGCCCACCTCATGGATACCTCCATTATGCGGATTTCCTCCACAATAAAACGTATCATGGGTATTCTAGTGCTCTCGACTGCAAATAGCAATACCCACCGGCACTGCTAGGGCGTTTCCGCCGTGCCGGGATCGTCAATCAGTATGGCCCGGGCCGGTGCGCCGTCGATGCCGGTTATCTTGAGAGGCAGGCAGACCAGCTCATACCGGCCGGGAGATATCCCCCTGAGATCGAGCCCCTCGATAATGACAATACCCGCGGAAAGCAGTGCACGGTGCGTGGGTGTGCTGTTTTTATAGGGAGCCACGGAGAGATAGTCTATCCCCACGAGACGCACCCCGCGAGCAACGAGCCACTGTGCGCCGTCCTCGGAAAGGGCCACAAATCGGGGATTGAAGGATGCATAACCCGCATCCCACCATGCCGAATTGCGGGTATGAAAGAGGATGCGTTCACAGTCAGCGGGAATGGGAAGCGACGCCAGGACGTCGGACGTCAGCAGCTCCGTATCCTGCGTATCGACGACGACGGCCGGTCCCACCAGGACGGCAAGATCGAGTGTATCGACGCCGGTGCCGTCGAGGATGAAGTGGGATGGTGCATCGACGTGTGTCCCCACATGGGCCCCCATGGCCAGCCTGCTGACGGTGTTTCTGTCGCCCCGCTTCATGTGGGACGACTGGGTGATCTCTATGGGCGGATCTCCCGGCCAGACGGCAAGGGATTCCGAGATGGAAACCGTGATGTCATAGATTGTAGGCCTTGTCATTATCTATCCCCCCTTATGTTCAAATGCCCCCTTTGCAGATCAAAGAGTCCGGTTGACTGGTCTCTCTGTGCCCGTTTGTCGTGTTTTCCTTCATAGCAGGTCAGCGACGGGTTTATCAAGGAGAAGATAGGGGTTGCAGGCACGACTATCTGGATGACTGTGAAGCCCCTCGATACAGTGGCATGTAGCACATATGCCAGCACTGGCATATGTGCTACATGGCTGGATATAGTCCACAGCGGGGCGCGTACCCTCTCCCCTGCGCTGGTTCAATCTTGTAGATTGAACCGGAACAGTAAGAATACAAAGAGGATTAATGAATTTTTCGGAACACCAGGGATGTTGCTTGAAACAAGGCTAACGTCAACTTGACCGCAGGGCGCTGGCGTGATGTTTCAATGTTGAGTGCTTTGAGATCTAACTATACATATCGAGGTTCTGTGCGCTTACACCTGCGGGAAGTTACGCAGAACGTTATGTTTAGGGCTCTCGGACAAGAAGGGCAGCAGTCTTTAATGCAGATGCTTCCGGCAACGTCTCATTAAAAAAGGGCGAAGCCAATTTGCCTAAAAAAGCGTAGTCAATGTCTCACAGATTTTTACCGTGAATAAAAGCGATTTGTATAGAAAAATGGGACGTTATCAAAAAATCGTATCCTTTAAATTTTACGGGGTATGAAGCTTCTTACAGAGATCAGGGCAGTTGATTAAAGGTAGCTGCACCCGACAAGCCTCTTGCAGCGGAGCGCAAAAAGCGCGTGCCCGCTGAAGGTGACGGACATCGACCATTTTTTCCCATGAATCCTGAAATATGGCGCTGCACTGCTCGCTAACCCCAGAGCAGAGAGCGGGGAATGCGCTCGCTGTTCAGTTCAATCGTCAGAGATCAACGAAGAGAAGGATATAGTGACATACACAGGGGACAAAGCCGTCCCATTGAATCCCCACAGGAGACCAACGGCGGCTTCGTCCAGCCTGTTGTATACTGAATGGTGACCAACTCCGCATACAAGCTTACATGTTATATGCCGTAAGAGTTAAGGTTGATTTCTCCTTCCGGCAGCGGAATGACGCAAATAGGTTTTCTCACCCGCCGGAGTACCCGCTCGGCCACACTGCCCAGGAAGGGATGACTGACCATACCCTTCCCGTGGTTTCCCATGATGATGAGATCACAGTCCAGATCGTTGGCCTGCCTGAGGATCTCTTCCGCGGGATATCCTTCGACAACCTTGATGGACGTAACAATATCGATACATTCAGGCTTATCGGCTAGTTCCCTGTCGCAGAACATTTGCAGCTGGTTCTTGATACGATCGGTGGATTCGACGATCTTTTCCTTGAGGACCTGATCCAGTTCATCTCCGGCAATCCATGTCCTTATAAGGCCCTCGGCCATTCCCGGGAGTGATTCCAGGACATGAAGGATAACAATCTCGGCACCGTGCTGCTGTGCGCTGCTTATGGCATAACGAAAAGCAAAAGCAGAGTTGTCTGAAAGATCGGTTGCATAGAGAATTTTATTGATTATTGGTTGCATGAAGCTGCTCCTTTCTGTTGAATGATGATGTGAATCGTTAACGGTGGTATCTTCTATGTCCCTCGGTATGATCTTGAAAATGGTGCCGGTGTTTTTTTATGCGCCTTCGGTTATTTCCTCGCCGGTGAGTGGCTGTTCGACTATGCCGTGGCAGTACGTATCAATGGAACAGATTGCTGCGCAGGGCATGTCCTGTTCACCGGTCACCACTGCCTCACTGACCATGGTCATCCCGCAGATAGCGGCGTGGCGGGCCATCATGTGTGTCTCCGCCTTTGTTTCCAGTCTCGGGCCCTTCGTCTGCCAGCAGGTCTCCTACCGCATCACATCTGCGTCACACTGCAGGGCGGCGGAGATCGGTCCCTGACGGATCACATCACTGAGGGTGGAGATGATATGGAGGGCCCTGTCAGCACCCGTCGTCGGTGTCCCCGAAATGGTGATACAATCATGGGGAATGGCCAGTGTCTCCGGTTTCAGTCTGGTGTGCAGTGATCCCGTGGTACTGATCCCTGTTGCCGAGTCGGCACCGCGCTCCGGGAGTGCCCTGAGATTTGCCTGGCTGTTGATGCGGTGGGGAGGTGTGTGGGTGCCTTCCGTAGCACCGTGTCTCTGAATAGAGAGAAATCTGTCTGTGCGAATGACGACTGCTGTCCTGAATTCCGTTTCCTCTACCTCTACTTTCCCATTGACGAGGTGTCTGTGATCCAAAAATACAGTGCCCGAAATAATGCCCAAATTTTGCGTGTAATTATCCCTCTTTCAGATAGGCACTGTCAACGTTTATATGTAAATTTCTTACAGGCCAATTTTCTGAAGAATGGCACATTGTTATGCACTGTCCCTGCGGGGTTTGCTCTCCAGGGGATGCCTTCGTGTCCTCGTCTGCGTATTGTGTTAAATCGTTGGGATCGGAAAGGCCTCGTCCGATCAGGCTTTTAACGGGACAACAGGGACCACAAATAATTGTATTTGATATTTCCATGATTATATGTTATGTGGAATCTAGATGCAAGATCGATTAGTTTCAACGGTTATCCGGGCACGAAACTAATGCAGATCAAAATCAAGTGGCTTAAGCAACAGACTAGGACTCGAAACCTTCTTAAAATCTTCTCTTTGCTGGTTTATGGAATGGACGTTGTCAACAAGATGATTCGAAACCCAAAGATAATCAGGGTAATACCCATATACAGGCTGCCTGACTGTCAAAACGTTCCAAGGCAGAAGCTGTACACAAAGTTACGAATTTAAGCGATTTGCGTTTCCCGCTTTTGTATTGGGTTTTCTGACCGTGATACTTGTCGCTACAGCAGCAGATTATCCAACAATCCATTAAGGAGAGAGCATTATGCCAACGAAAGTTCTTATTATTGCGAACAATGGCCCTGAAGATCCATGTAGAGCAACGGTGCCATTTCTCACTGCCAAGGCATGCGTAGAAAGTGGAATGGATGTCTCTATCTGGCTTTACAACAACTCGGTCTACCTGGTCTGTGAGGGTGTCGCTGAATATATACAGGCAGCAGGACTACCCATTCTGGAAGACTTGCTCCTTTTCTTGACCATTTCTAAACCGACCCCCATTTACATAGGCGTATCCTGCGCCATAGGCAGAGGCCTGCTGGACGAAAAGCAAAAAAACAAGATTAATTTTGAAACAGGCATACTCGCATCGCCATCGAAATTGGCAGAACTCATAGAAAAATCTGACAAGATCATAACCTTCTGACTGTCCATACTATAAAGACAGCCTGTGCCAGACCCTAACGCTTCTTGAGATTTCGCCCCTATTTCGCTATGCTGTAAAATTGCCTTCCAACTTTTTTTTCAGCTTTAGGGCCTTGAAGATCTTGTATTTAACGGGTTTCTCAAGGCAACTTTCCATCTGTTTGACTATTGACTCCCTTTCAGGGCTTTTGAACCACGCGTTCAAACCTTCGATGCATGCCCATTTACTGAGGACTACTACCGTGGTGGGATCATCATAATCCTGCAATGACTTGGAAGAGATATAGTGCGGTTGATTCATCGCTTTGATGCGTAAATCGAAAAGAATCTTGTAACACTCAACACTTACAGGTTCCTTTAACTTCCACGTAACCACACACGTAACCATACCTGTAACCTGCATATATGTACCTCCTTTAGAAACCCCTGCACCTTAGATTTTTCGTGGAATTTCGGGAGACGGCATGCGAAAACACATCACCCATTCTAACATAAATATCTAGACTTGAAATTCAAAATGTTAGGCCGACTAACCATACATACTTGTTTGCTTACTAAAAGTTATACTGTAATATTATCATGGTGTCAATCAAGAAAGCCGAAACGGATTTTATTGGTTTGAGATGTCATCAGGTATACAGTCCAGTGCTGATTACCCTTTATACTGTGTGACAGGGTGCCTGTGAAGATAAAACATCCTTACCGGAAACCATAGGCACTATGCTATGCATTACATGTCGCACCACTCCCACCGATTTTCGTAGGTACGATGACTGATACATAGCAAAACTTCTCCAATGCATCATTGTGAAGACTCCGGGCCTTGATCAGTAATTTTATCCTGAAACTGCCATGAGAAGTTGTGAGTGGTGCTGCATGTAACCTGGTTCAGCCATTCTCTACATATCGTAATCAGCAAGCTCAAATCGAATAGTTCAGATCACTAGTGTCCCAACGTTGTAATGTTGAGGTGTTGTAAGTCAATGAAATACAATAACTATTACCTCAACATGCAATTTATCGATTTGAATTTTTATTTCCATAAGTGTCCTAGTCCTGCATCACATCTGCAAGGGCCGACATCTTATGAATTTAGGGAAAACCATTTTCCCCCAACTGATGAACTTTATCCCGTCCTACGAATTCCGCCGATGCGTCGAGCGATACAACGGCAATTACAAAGTAAAAAGTTTTCCATGCTGGAATCAATATCTCTGCATGGCCTTCGCTCAACTGACCTACCGGGAAAGTCTACTGGACGTACAGGCCTGTCTTCGTGGAAACCAGCACAAGATCTATCACATGGGCATACGAGGAAAGGTGTCACGAAACACCCTGGCACATGCCATCCAGACACGGGACTGGAGAATCTACGGCGACTTCGCTCAGGTCCTGATCACCAGAGCAAGACAACTCTATTGCAACGAACCATTCGGCGTAGAGCTGAATCACACGGTGTATGCCCTGGATTCAACCATCATCGACCTATGCCTGTCCCTGTTTCCCTGGGCCATCTTCCGCAAGAGAAAAGGAGCCGTCAAGCTGCATACCTTTCTTGATCTGCGAGGCAGCATACCTACGGTGGTCATTATCACTCACGGCAAAATCCACGATGTAAATATCCTCGATCAGATCAGCATCGAACCGGGCGCTTTGTATATCGTCGATCGCGGCTATCTCGATTTTTCCCGGCTCCATACCATCCATCAGAA
>Ga0272441_10005850_pt1 | contig 21063 bp, 20 predicted proteins | sample SSMProp6N_FD_193582 | JGI IMG/M metagenome (GOLD analysis project Ga0272441, IMG submission 193582) | Marine sediment archaeal communities from Little Sippewissett salt marsh, Falmouth, MA, United States - SSM-Prop-6N | ecosystem: Environmental > Aquatic > Marine > Wetlands > Sediment ...
GGCCACGTGCTGGGCGTGAGGGTTACCCGGCCCGCCGGGGTTGCCTTTGGTGAAACGGCCCTTGCCGTCCCGTCCGTTTCCCCCGTTTGGTGTCGGTGCTTTAGCCATTTGCCGTCTCCCGCCCCACATCGGCGTATAACTGAAGCAGCGGAGCCAACCCCGGCTTATTCCATTGCCGTTGAAGCTTCAGCGTAAAAACCTCAAAGTCATTTTGCGGCCCCCGGCGTTCAATTTCCCGAATCCAGGGCGGCAGTTCCGGGCCAACCTGCTTTTCCATTCGGTCCAGTCGTCTTTTCAAATTATGAGTAGGCATATGCTCTCCCAGTCCCTAAGTTTTTGCATTGGTTACAAGAGCCATAACAGCGGCCCGGATATGCTTCGGCAGGTTCGGCCAGCGGGCAATCAGGTCGGCCAAATCCGGGTATTTTTCCATAAGATGCACCATATTTTGCACTTGCCGACTTTCGGCCTTTTCTCTAACCTCTTTTTTTATTTGAGGTTGTGAATTTTGGTTCGAGTCCCATCTCGGCCAGTCAAGCGTTAGAACCTTATATCACGCATTCCTCTGATATATTTATTTTTCTAAGGTCGTTGTAATTAAGCGTCTGCATGATTATAAATAGACAATTATGAGAGTAATAGCGGGCAGTAGAGCACGAACCCCTCTTTTAGGACCTAGGGATTGTACAACCCGTCCCATCACTGACCGGGTCAAGGAATCCCTATTTTCAATCTTGGGTTTATTGGTAACCGATATCGTGGTGGCTGATCTTTTCTGTGGCACCGGTTCACTGGGTCTTGAGGCACTCAGTCGCGGGGCTCAACGGGCTATCATGATGGACAAGGACCGCGAAGCACTGCAGCGCCTACGCAAGAACATTGAGAAACTGAATTTTGAAGACAGAACCGAGGTAATACGTGGTGATGTTTTTAAAGTCGATATTTCAGCAGCCCAGTGCCGGATGGTGTTTGTCGATCCCCCGTATCGGCTCACGCAGGATACCTCACTGGAATCTCCGGTAGGCTCTCTGCTGGTAAAATTGAGTGAGCAAATGACCGCGCAATCCATTGTAGTATTGAGGCATCAACGACAATCTGAAATTTTACCTTGCTATGCCGCTCTTCAGCAGTATGACCAGCGGGTGTATGGCAGTATGGCCCTGACTTTTTTGGAAAAAGCCGGGAATACATGATGAATATATAATGACGAAAGCGCCAAAAAACAAATCTGGTAAACGAAGGGCAATACCGCCTTTTCGAGCGGTTCAGCACGTGGTGCGCACCCTCCAACGCGGTGGTTTCGAGGCCCTTTTGGCCGGAGGCTGCGTCCGTGACAAGCTGCTGGGCAAAATTCCCAAAGACTATGACGTTGCCACCAATGCCGTTCCTAAGGAAGTGCTGCGGTTATTCCCTCGAACTTTAACGGTGGGGGCCCAATTTGGTGTAGTGATTGTCCTTTATAAAGGCCGGCAAATTGAGGTGGCCACCTTCCGCAGTGATATGAATTATAAAGACGGTCGCCGCCCGGAGAAAGTAGTATTCACCGACGCTCGTCATGATGCCCTACGCCGTGATTTTACCATTAATGGTATGTTTTATGATCTGCTCGCCGGGGAAGTGATCGATTATGTATGCGGTAAAAAAGATTTGCAAAAGAATATAATTCGGGCGATCGGCGATCCCCTCGAAAGATTTTCAGAAGATCATTTGCGTATGCTCCGAGCCGTTCGATTTGCCGCTCGTTTGGAATTTAAGATTAACCGTAAAACCTGGCAGGCAATTATGCAACTTGCGCATTTGCTGGAGAAGATCAGCTCCGAACGCATTGCCGCGGAACTGGAGATGATTTTGACGGATCCGCATCGTGGCCGGGGTGCCCGTTTGGCCTTTGACAGCGGTCTGCTTAAAGTTATTTTCCCGGGGGTAGAAAAAGAGCAGTTACTTACTGGTATGAAAGTGCTGGAAAGACTGCCTCGGCGCTGTAGCTTTGATTTGGCTCTGGCGGGACTGCTGATTGAAACTGATTCCGCGCAGGCAGATCATCTTTGCCGTTCACTGAAGCTCAGCAACCGTTTGCGCAAACATGTCAAATGGCTGCTGTCTCACCGTCAGGAATTATTGGATGCGATTCCCTTATCGAAGGGGAATTTGAAAAGTTGGCTCAATGAACCGCTTTTTGAATCGTTGGTGCAATTGAATCGCAGTTACCTTCGTACCATCGGGCAGAGTGAAAGCAAACTGCGTCGATTACGCCGCCAGATAAACGAATTAGGTGTTGAACCAATCGCCCCCGCCCCTTTCCTGAATGGACATGATTTGATTAATCTCGGAGCCACGGCCGGACCTATGGTCGGTCAACTTGCTGAGGAACTATACCTGGCCCAATTGGAAGATCAGATAAAAAGCCCTGCCCAGGCCCGCACCTGGGTCAAAAACTGGCTGATCCATCATAAGGAGAATAATTAAACATCTCCTGCAGCATATTCAAATGACTTATCGTAGCTTTCTGCCAGGTTGTCCCATCTTAATTTAGTTACTTGTTGATTCAGTATTGCCGACAAGGCGGGTACACCGTTGTCGCACAGGCCGGCCAATTTGTCTCGCAATTGTTGGTTGTCCTGATACAAATGTTCTCTGTGTATTTCAGCAGGTATAAGTTCCAGATAGCTCAGACGCCTGGGCAGCAGGGGATAGCAACCAGCAGCTATGGCCTCTAATACCGCCAGGCCAAAAAATTCATGATGCGCTGTAGAGACTACCACATCAGCCTGTCTTAAAAGATCTAAATATTTTGTCCGGTCATCTACAAAGCCGAAGTGGTCAATCCGAAGAGCCAGTTTTTTTCGGGCCGTCTCGAATACCGGCGGTACTTCCCGGAATTGCTCTCCTGCAACAATTAGACGAAAGTCTATCCCGGCTTGGTCTAAATCAAAAAGTACCTGGAAAAACTCGTCAGGATTTTTGTCATATTCCCAGCGATGATTCCATAACAGGGTAGGGGAGGTGGCTGTTTTTTTAGGCGTGACGCCCTTAAACAGTTCCGGCTCTAATCCCAGGGGCATAACCCTGCTGCACTTGGAAATTGTTTCAATGACATTGCTGGGCACAAAGTCGGGCATCTTCCCCAGCAGTTCCTTAGCTGCCTGTAAAAAGTTTTCCATGTGGTAACGCGAATTGAACCATACCGCCTGGGCCGCCAGACAACTGGTGATATTGGTGAAACCGTACTGATAATCCCTGACATCTTCCGGAGAAACCGGATAGGTCAATTGGTTCTCGTGGAAGTACATAATTAGAGGCGTTTGATCCAGCGGCCTAGGTAGCAGGGCCCGTAGATCGGCCCCGGCGGTCATATCGGAAGTAAAGACAAGATCAATTTTCTCCAGTTCAGCGGAGGGCTTTTGGGCTAACTGCTCCGCAAAATAGAGCGCCGATCCCCGCATCCGCCATTTCCATTTCCGAGCCGGTAGCGACAACCGGGTAAATTGGTGCCTGCTGTGTTGTATCAGGCCGTCCAAAAACTGCTTATGGCTGCCCCCATCGTAGGCCTCAAGAACAAGTATATGCAAAGTAGGATTTCCTTCAATAGCTCAGGTTAATCATCCGTTAACACTAATGTACAAAACCAAAAATTCGCAGCAAAGTAACTTTATACCTTAATTCAAACAATATAAGTAATAAACAACTGCGAAAATTGATAAAACATGCGCTTTTACATATTTTATATATAACGCCCTCTTTGCCTGCGGTTTTTTGCGGCAGCGGGTGGCGGGATGGTGCCGATGCTAATCCGGGGAAATATTTCACTTAATTTGTTTACCATTATATAGTTACGCTTAATAGTCAGGAAAATGAACCTCTCTGGGGTGAATATTGCTTATCGAAACAATTATTAGGAAAATACTTGACGAAATCGGTTGTTCCTGTTATATTATTAGGCGACTTGGCGGCATTATCAGGAAGTGAAAACACTCTTCCTTGGTAATGTTATATACAACCAGTTGGGTTCTTTGTCTGGAGGATGGTCTTTTACCATAATTTATAATTATTTTAGGGAAGGGTTATGTGATGAAAAAGGTAATTTGTTTATTGGTGTTATTGGCAATGGCAACATCTGTTTCCGCAGATGTTATTTTCACAGGAGAAGGAACCGGCGGAAGGCTGTCTCTCAGCTATACCACCACGGGCGGCGATCTGCCTCGAGGTTTTGCCTTAAAGTGCATCGTACAGGGGGGTAATTTGGTCACGATCGCTCCCGGTGATATTACCATCCCCGGTATCGATCCCTGCGACCTTGCCCATATTGATTATGCCTACACTACTGTTGATGGTGGCGGCAGCTACACAATTGGTCAGGGCCATCCGTTGGCCGACCCCTGTGCCCCCGGTGAATTAAGCCCCAGTACAGATGTTGATTCTTTCTCTGTCTGTTTTGGCGTTCTGGACAGCACCGGCAATCAGGGTGCAGGCCCTGCTACCGCCAGCCCGCTTATCGAGATCCCCTTGGACCTTGGTGTTGACCCCTGTGTTTACATCATCGTTGATGAAGATAACCTTCGCGGCGGCATTGCCGGCAGCAGACTAACTACCAATCTGCCCATCATTGTCAAAGTCACACCAGTAGTTCTGGATTGTGTCAAAACAACTGCGCCGTTCTATGTTGCCTGGGAAGGTGGCCCCAATTACTATTGGAACAAGCCGGACTGCTGGTGTTTCCGTAAACACTGCCGTGGTGATTGTGACGGTACTATGACCGGCCCGTTCTGGGTGGCCATACCCGACCTTAACTGCTTTAGAGCATGTTATAATAAGTTTGATTCTCAGTTGACGCAGTATTCCATCTGCGGCGACTTCGACCATATAAAGACCGGTCCGTTCCGTTGTGCTATTCCGGACCTTAATATCTTCAGGATGTATTACAACAAGCCGGCATCGATTGTTCTGGATTGTCCTATGGATTGGGATGGTGATGGCGATGATGATTACAATTATTGGAAGAATTGAATCATCCCAATAAAGAGATTGCTGTTAAATAGTCATTGTTATTAAATAGATAGTATTTACCGTCCGGGTGAAAATGCCGGCCTAATTATCAAGGAGAGTTTGATATGAAAAAGCTACTTATCACTCTGATACTGGTAGGGGGAATAATTTCAGGCTCATGTGTAGCGCAGGGCATGGACCTGGAAATCTCGGTGAATGGTGACCTTGACCCCTGCGACTATGAAGTCGTTTTGCAGCCTGGTGAAACGGCCGTACTCAACATTCACAGCACGGATGGCTATGCTGGGTGGAGTGACGAAGTGTATTTTTGGCTGATAGTAGATACCAATTTCGGAACCATCACCGGTGGTGAGGTTACCCCCGCAGCCCCGCCCGACACCTTTGTTTATGATGATCCCCGGGTTCAGGGGATGTGTTTTCCTCCGGACGATGGCATCTGGGGTGCTATTAGTGATTTCGGCGGTGGAACCTATCCTCCCGGTATTTATATTGATGCAATCGAATTCCATTGCGCAGCCGAAGGCGCTGCAACAATCAACCTTTACTCCACCCCTGATTTTGTCAATGTCACCCTTGAAGATACCGTTATAATCCAACAGACTACCGATTGTGTCAATTCGGACGCTCCGTTCTATACCGAGTGGGAAGGTGGCCCCAATTACTTCTGGAGCAAGCCGGACTGCTGGTGTTTCCAGCGGCAATGTCGTGGGGATATGGATGGTATAAAGAATGGCCCGTTCTGGGTAGCAATACAAGACCTGAACATCTATAGGATGTCTTATGGCAAGACAGATCCATTTCTAACACAACAAACCATCTGTGCCGACCTCGACCATATAAGGACGGGACCGTTCCGGGTAGCTATCCCTGATTTGAACATCTTTAGATTGTACTTCAATAAGTTCGAGTCTCAAGTCCCCGTATGTCCAATGGATTGGGATGGTGATGGTGATGATGATTACAATTATTGGAAGAATTGAATCATCCCGATAAAGAGATTGCTGTTAAAATAGTCGTTATTATAAAGAGTTGATATTTACCGAATTACCAAGGAGGCATTGTCATGCAAAAGCTGCTTATAACTCTGATACTGGTAGGGGGAATAATTTCAGGCTCAGGTGTGGCGCAGGGCATGGACCTGGAGATCTCGGTAAATGGTGACCTTGATCCCTGCGACTATGAAGTCGTTTTGCAGCCGGGTGAAACAGCCGTACTCAACATTCATAGTCTGACAGGTTATGTTACTGGTGATGATGTGTATTTTGCGCTTGTTGTTGATACCAATTACGGTAACATCAGCGGCGGGGTGGTAACAGCCGAAGCGCCACCTGATTCGGGGATTTATGGTGATGACGCTCAGGCTAGTGGATTATGCTCACCTCCGGAAGATGGTGTCTGGGGCGCCCTGACCAGTCTCGGATGTCATCCCAGGCCTCCCGGCGTTTATGTCGATGAAATGATCTTCCACTGCGTAGCAGAGGGCGATGCGATAATTCACCTGTGGATAACCGTTGATTTTGCCAATTTCACCCTTGAGGATACTGTCATAATCCAGCAGGCTACCGATTGTGTCAAGTCGGACGCCCCATTCTATGACGAGTGGGTGGGCGCTGGTAAGCCTTGGTCTAAGCCGGACTGCTGGTGCTTTCGGAGGCACTGCCGGGGTGATGCCGACGGTATCCGGACCGGTCCCTTCTGGGTGGCCATTCCCGACCTTACACTTTTTAGAGCATGCTATAACAAGTTTGATTATCAATTAACGCAGGACACCATCTGCGGCGACTTCGACCATAAAAAGACCGGCCCGTTCCGTTGTGGTATTCCCGACCTGAATCTCTTAAGGATGTATCATAGTAAGACTGAGGTTATGATTCCCTTATGTCCTATGGATTGGGACGGTGATGGTGATGATGACTACAATTTCTGGAAGAATTGAAGCATCCCGATAAAGAGATTGCTGTTAAAATAGTCATTATTATAAAGAGGCGATATTTGCCGAATTATCAAGGAGGTATTGTCATGAAAAAGCTGCTTATAACTCTGATACTGGCAGGGGGAATAATTACAGGCTCAGGTGTGGCGCAGGGCATGGACCTGGAAATTTCGGTAAATGGTGACCTTGATCCCTGTGACTATGAAGTAGTTTTGCATGTGGGCGAAACGGCCGTACTCAACATCCACAGCCCGACGGGTTATGTTGTTGGTGATGATGTGTATTTTGCGCTGGTTGTTGATACTAATTACGGTGAAATCAGCGGCGGGGTGGTAACAGCCGAAGCGCCACCTGATTCGGGGATTTATGGTGATGACGCTAGTGGATTTTGCTCACCTCCGGAGGATGGTATTTGGGGCGGCCTGAGTTCTCTCGGAGGATATCCTATTCCTCCCGGGGTATATATTGATGAAGTCCAATTCCATTGCGCAGCAGAGGGTGATGCGATCATCCACCTGTGGACCACCATTGATTGTGTCAATTTCACCCTTGAGGATACTGTCATAATTCAACAGACTACCGATTGTGTCAAGTCGGACGCCCCTTTCTACGACGAGTGGGTGGGCGCTGGTAAACCTTGGTCTAAGCCGGATTGCTGGTGCTTTCGGAGGAACTGCCGGGGAGATGCCGACGGCATCCAGACCGGTCCCTTCTGGGTGGCCATACCTGACCTGAATATCCTGAGATCCGGTTTTAACCAGTTTGATTCATTCCTGACACAGGAGACCATATGTGCCGACTTCGACCACATAACAACCGGCCCGTTCCGCGTAGCTATCCCTGACCTGAACATACTAAGAAGTTCTGGTTATAATCAATTCTTAATTCCAGAGTGTCCCCTGGACTGGGACGGTGATGGTGATGATGACTACAATTTCTGGACTAACTAAAGCACTTTTTTAAGTTATATTAAACTCTGAACTTTGGTAATAACCGGCCGGTAGTCTGTTCTTTGATGATTGGGGGCTAAATATTTTACCAAAATCAGCTTGACACTATCGAATAAATCTGCTATCATTAAAAGTGTAGTACTTTTTAAGGTTCGCGAAAGAATGACTTATAAATCTCAAATCATTGCCAGATCAACAAAACAGTGCCAGTGGTGCTCTACAGGCACGGCCGGATTTGTCGCGCAGAGAAGTTGCGATAAAAATTATTCGGTTTGTGTTTCTGGCAGTGGTGGATAGCCCATAAAAGAATAGAAAATTGGATAAGCCGCTGTCAGAAACAAACTGACAGCGGCTTTTTTATTGGATATACGCAACTTTTAAAAAAGGCCCTACCGGCGCAGAGTAATTATCTGGGCCGTAGCAGCCGGGAGATTAGCGATGAAACTGCGAAGACGTAACGACAAACAAAACCAACGTAATCGCCTGCATGCTCAATATGAAGCCCAACAGACCCTGCGGGAGCTTCATAACCTCTTGGCCAGACCTGACCGTGACGGTCTGACTGTCGGCGAAATGGTCAATACTGCCGCTTCCATGGGCCTGCTTAATCAGCCTAAGCAGTTGGTTGTTACATCCAGATCGTATAAATAATTTGACTTGCTGGTATATGTAACCGATTATATAATACCGAGTTAGTGTATATAAATTATAACTAGGTTTAATTATCGGTATTTATATGAAGGCGAAAGAACGGCATAAGCTTAAATCAAATGATTTGGTTGATAATCTCCGGGAGATCGGGGAGTATCTACAGAAACACGGAAATCGGATTTTGACAGTTGTTGCAGTTGCCTTAATATTGGCAGGGGGCGGCCTTTGGTTTTATAAGTCCAAAGCCAAGGCCAGATCAATGCATCTTACACAGTTGCAAAATCTAATGGTCCAGGCGGATGTCTTACAGGCAACGGCGGCGGGAAACGCCCGGGATCCCCAGCAATTCAGCTTGAACTCAGCATACAATATAGACAGGGTTGTCGGTTCATTGGGCGAATTGGCTCAGGAGGAAGCTGGTACCCCGGTAAGTAGATTGGCCCTGCTGCAACAGGCTGAGAATTTGCGGTCGGAACTTTTATTCTCTAATAGGGCCGTCTCTGAGCAGGAAAGATCGCAGCTTTGTGAAAAGGCAGAGCAGATCTATCAGCGCATTTTAACTGAGCATCCCCAGGATATAGTCTCAGTGACTTCGGCTAAGATGGGTTTGGCTTGTATTGCCGAAGAGCTGGGCCACTGGGATAAGGCCCGTCAGATTTATCAGGAAATCTCTGCCGGGGGTAAAGAAGATCGTTTAGCAGGAACTGTTTTCCCTCTCCAGGCAAGCAAACGCCTGGAGTTGCTTGATAAAATTAGTGTTCCCATTGAATTTCCACCCGCTCCGGTGGAAAAGATCCCTGGGTTATCCGTCGAACCTTCAAAGGCAGAACCTGTAAAAGTAGAACCAGAAAAGACAGGGGCTGTAAAGGACGAACCTGTTAAGACGGATTGACCTTGATTACTAAGCAGTCGGAAAACTAACTACCCAGGCGCTCATAGAGTTCTTGAAAGGAAAAGTGCCTGCCGGGACATTTAGTGGGCTTTACGTCCCTATGTCCGATGATTTTACGGGTGGGAATGTGATAGCGATGCTGAAGGAAATGTATTAATTTTACCAGAGATCGCATTTGGGTTTCTGTGGGGTAGCTTCTTTCGAAATTTCCTACCAGACAAATTCCGATAGTGTGCTCATTCCAGTAATTATTGTCATAGGGATTAACCCGGCAATGAGCCCCCTTGGTTTGCTGCCTCCACCGATAACCGACTTCCACCTCACCATCTCTTTTTCCGTGATTGTTACTGCCATTATTGATCACAAAATGGTAGCCCAGGCCATCCCATCCCTTCTGTTGATGTATATAGTGGAATTCGGCCGCATCCCCGGAATCATCCGCGGAGTGATGGATAACAATTCCCTGCCAGCGGTTTTTATCTTCCCATTGCTGGGGAGGAATCCAGCCTGCCGAGGCCTGGGCACTGGTCATTGTCTGATTTTTCCATTTACTGGGTGTAATAGTTGCAGCCGCAGGTTTATGCCATCTTTGCACCGGTCTGACCGTAGGGGGAGGCAGAATATCATTATAGTTGGGCTGACAACCGGCCAAGGCCCAAACAACTAATAAACCATTTAGGTAGATAACGAATTTCTTTATAAGGCCATCCCTGTCTTTTTTTAGATTCATAGCTTGGCTCCGGTTTATTTTTTTTCTCCGGTTAAGGCCTCTTCCACGCTGGGGTAGATAGAAAACAATTGGTCCAGTTGCGTGGTTTTCAATAACCTGGCCACCGCCTCCTGGGGGTTGACCAGACACAAATTCCCCTCTTTCTGACGGCATTTTCGATGAGCCTGAATCAAGCTGCCCAATCCCATACTGGAGATGAAATTCAGTCTGCTTAAATCTATGATTATATTATTTTGGCGTTTGGTCGATAGTGATTCCAGTTGGTTAGTGAGAGTATGTACTTCGGACATATCCGCCGAGCCGTCCAGGTTGACGATGGTGGTATCCAGACGTTGATCAATGGTTATGGCTAAACTACTCATTATTTTTACAAGAAGATTTTGACGTTTTGGGATTCAACTTAACTATATGTACCACATTACCTTCCTGGTTATACTCCACCAGGTTCATATAAGCCCGCATCAGCATAATCCCGCGTCCATGTGGATTTTCCAGATTTTCGTCCGCGGTTGGGTCCGGAATTTTAGTGGGATCAAAGCCCGTCCCTTCATCGGCTACATAAATATCAATACGCTCTTGACTGACATGATAGCGAATGTTTATATATTTTTTGCTATCTTGTCGGTTACCATGCCGGATAGCATTCGATAGAGCCTCTTCCAGACTTAACTGCAGAGCAAACAGGTCGCTCTCATCATATCCCTGCTTTTTAGCCGCTGCGACTATCGTTTGTTCCGCTTGACGGGCCTGGCTGAAATTGCTGGATATCTCAATTTCCTGGTAGGTATCGGAGGGCATAAAATATATGTTTTTGTGGTATTAAAGGGCTTTTGTTAGGTATTGTCTGTTTAAGAATTAAAACTTCTTAAAGCGGCGTTGTTATCATTATATATCTCAAAAGAACGATCAAGTCTGGTGATCTTGAATATTTCTAAAAGCGGCTTGCGCAGGTGTGTTAATTTCAGCGTACCCCCGCTTTCTTCCACCCGCTTATTGATGCGAATCAACATCCCCAGGGCGCTCGAGCTAAGATGTCTGACCTGGGCAAAGCTTATAATCAGTGTGATACCGGGACTGTCTGCCACTACCGAAAAGACTGAATCGGCTATTACATTAATGGTTCCTTCTTCCAGTATTTCTTCATCCAGAAGCTCCACAATGGTAATTTGCCCCTCGCGACTGACTGCGATTTTAGGGCCATAGTTCGTCATCATCCGGTTTCCTTTTATACTAAAATGTCGTTTTTAAGGTCTAATTTGTAATAATTATCGGAATGTGCCGTCTCCGGCCATGATAATTCCCCAATATTTTGTTTAAGCCGGACAGCCCAGCCCAAAGTTTCCTCGAATAAATCAGCATTTTCGTGAAAAACTGGGCAGGAATCCGGTTTTTTGACCGTGGCCCCTGCTAGTACAGGGGCCACGGGTGAATTTCTGCATCCAAGGCAGATGCTGGTAAATAAGTTTGCAGCTTATCTGTCAAACGCCTCGTCGAAAACCGCACTTGATGGGGCAAAATCCATACCTTTGACAAAATCGCAGGCCTCCATTGCCCCATGTTCCCGCTCCATACCGCAGTCTTCCCATTCCACCGAGAGCGGTCCCTGATAACCGATCTGGTTCAGGGTGCGGATGATTTCCTCGAAATCAACTCCGCCGCGCCCCAGCGAACGGAATTCCCAGCCCCTATCGGGCTGACCGAAGTTCAGATGAGAGCCCAAAATCCCGCCCCGCCCATTTATCTGCAGAGCAGCATCCTTCATGTGGACGTGGAATATCCGATCGGGAAATTCCCGCAGGAACATGGCCGGATCTACCATCTGCCAATGCAGATGACTGGGATCAAAGTTAAAACCGAATGCCTTGTGGTTGCCCAGTGCCTCCAATGCTCGTTTGGCTGTTACGGTATCGAAGGCGATTTCCGTCGGATGTACCTCCAGGGCAAACCTCACTCCGCAGTCGGCATATACATCCAGAATTGGTTTCCAGGCCTTGGCAAAGGATTGGAATCCCTTCTCGATCATATCATCAGATACCGGCGGGAAACTGTATATGTACGGCCAAATCGGTGAGCCGGTAAAACCGTTGACTACCTTGATGCCCAGGTTTTTGGCTGCTTGGGCGGCTTTTTTCTGGGACTCAATGGCCCAGGCCCTTTTCTTGTCAGCCGACACACTGCTGCCCTGTAGTGAGCTGGGCAGAAACATATCATGACGCTCATCCAGTATGTCACATACCAGTTGACCGGAGAGGTGATTGCTTATCGAGAAAAGTTGCAGATTGTTCTTTTCCAGAATCCCCTTTTGCTTTTTGCAGTATTCCAGGTCTTCACTGGCCTGATCAACATCCATATGATCGCCCCAGCAGGCCAATTCCAGCCCGTCATATCCCCAACCGGCGGCCATCTCGGCCAGTTTCACCAGGGGCAGATCCGCCCATTGTCCGGTACATAATGTTACAGGTCTTGCCATTTTTTTTATCTCCTTTTCTGTTACAGCGCTGGCGCCCACTCGTTGTGGCCGGTGGCGGGCTTAGCTGTCGTTTGGTTTTATTACCATCTATAAGTTTTAGTGGTACATTACATTGCGAATTACTTTTTCATCTTCAGCCATTTAGTGTTGCTCTTGGCACTGGCCAGGACGCTTTCTATAAACAGCATACCGCGCAGACCGTCCTTGACATTCGGGAAATCCAACATCAGGGGATCCGGCTTGGTGTGTGTCATTTTTGCCCGAACGGTGTCGGCAAAATTACAGTAAGTATTGGCAAAGGCCTCCAGGAAGGCCTCCGGATGGCCCGAGGGTAGTCGAGTGGCACGGGCTGCGGCGGCACTTTTTTCCGCGACATAGGGATTACCCCGCTTCCAGACTTCCGTGGCGCCGGTAAGGCGTTTAACATATAGGTAATTCGGGTGCTCCTGGTGCCATTCTACCGCTCCTTCTTCGCCGTAAATCCAGATTGCCAGATTATTTTCTTCACCTACCGCGATCTGGCTGGCATGTAATACACCATGCGCACCATTGTTATAACGGAGTAGGCAGTTGCCGTCGTCGTCCAGGCGGCGGCCCTTGACGAAAGTGCTTAAGTCCGCACATATATGGGTCATTTTCAGGCCCGTTATGTATTCGGCCAGGTTTTCCGCGTGGGTACCAATGTCACCCATACTGCCGGCACCGCCGCTTTGTTTGGGATCGGTCCGCCAAGATGCCTGCATTTGGCCGGAACGTTCGATTGGTTTGGCTAACCAACCTTGTGGGTATTGCACGACTATTTTGCGCACTTTGCCGATATCGCCTTGACGGACCATATCGCGTGCAAGTTTGACCATGGGATAGCCGGTATAGTTATGCATCAAGCCGAAGACCCTGCGATTTTTACTTACTAGTTTTACCAGATCTCTGGCTTCCTTGGAGTTAAAAGTCATGGGTTTTTCACACATGACATGGAATCCGGCATTGAGAAAGTCACGTGCAATGGGAAAATGCCAATTATTGGGGGTTGTGATACTGACGAAATCGACCCTTTCGCCTTCGGGTAGTTTCAGTTCCTTCTCGATCATCTCCTGGTAATTGCTATAAGCCCTTTTGGAAGGCAGGTTTAACATTCTGCCCATTTGTTTGGATTTGCGGGGATTAATATCGAAAGCCCCGGCAACCAGCTCGATACCATAGTCCAGGGATGATGCCTTGCGATGCACCTCGCCGATGAAAGCGCCCGGACCGCCGCCAATCAGGCCCATTCTTAGTTTTCTACCAATGTTCATGATTGTTTCCTTTCGCTATAACATATTGTCAAATAAAATGTTATTAAAATGTCAAAGATGAAATCAATGCGATCATAGCGATACCTGTTTACCTCAATTGATACGTTTTAGCAAGATAAAAAGTGCTTTTCAGTATTGATATCAATAGTTGTTATTTGAGCTATGATTGATGCTCTCAAGGAAGGATTTGAGATACCGGCCGGTTATGGATATAATGGTGGATCTTGTTTAGGCGATGAAGCGCTTTTGTAACAATTTTATCGATAAGGAACTGGTATGGAATTTCTTGGATTGCACTGGGCGATTTGGGTGGTAGTAGTTTTCTACTTCATCTTAATGCTGCTGATGGGTTGGTGGAGCAAGCAGGGCATTCATAACCAAGAGGGGTATTTGTTGGGCAATCGGCAGTTCGGGGTGCCTATGATGGTTATGCACGCCTTTGGGGCGGGGACCAATCCGGGTGATATGGCCGCCGTCGTGAGTAAAACCGTTTCCAGCGGAGCCTCGGGTGTGTGGATTTCCTGGATGTGGATGTTTGGCACGCCTTTCTATTGGTTGATCGCTCCGGTGATTCGGCGGATGCGCTATCTGACCTTGGCGGATTTTTTTGAAAAGCGTTTCAGCCGGGCCGCCAGCGTTTTGTATGTCTTGGTGGCTTCGATAGGGATGATGGTTTTTCTGGCCAGTGTCTTGTTGGCTACGGCCCGTACCGTCCAGGGTATGATGGGTAAGGCCTCCGCCCAGACCAGCGAGATTAGCTTTGCCGAAAAAACCGCTCCTGCTTCAGACAAACTACTTACCCCCCCCCCTCAGAATACCGCTGATGCGAGCCAGCACGCCAGAAACGGCTTGAGTAAAAGCGAAAGCGAAATATGGTTTTTCGGTATAATTTTGGTTATTACCGCGGTCTTCCTCATTTATAGCTATTGGGGGGGTATCGTCGCCGCGGTCCGGACGGATATGATTCAGGGGTTAATGATTATTGCTTTGTCTATTCTGGCCATACCGGCGGTACTGCGTCTGCAGGAAGTTGGAGGTCTGCATGGTATGCGGGCCACCTTAAAGGCGCAGAGCAATCAGATGGTGGACTATATGCGGTTGTTTGATCCCAAGGGATTTGATTTATGGACCGTACTTCTTTTATCTATTAATGCCCCGTTGGGCATGCTGGCAATGCCGCATCTGATGAGTGTTTGTGCGGCCGGTCGTACCGAGTGGGAAGGGCGGATGGGCTTTACCTATGGAAATATCGCCAAGCGTATCTGTACCATCGGCTGGTCTATACTGGGATTATGTTGGCTGGCCTATCTGATCAAAACGGGTACAACTATCCATCCGGATGCCTCTTTTGGTGATTCTATCCGGTTTCTTTTGGCGCCGGTACTGCAGGGGGTAATGCTGGCCTGTGTGATGGCCGCAGCCATGTCGTCGGGAGATGCGGTACAGGTCACCGTTGCTGGTCTTTTCTCCAATAATATCTATCGCGTGTATTTCAATAAAGAGGCTTCTGAACAGCAATTGGTGCGTGTGACTCGGATAGTCGGTCTTATAGTGGCTGGATTGTCGCTGGTAGCGGCGATTTTAATGCGCAGCAGTATTGTAAAAACGATTCTCGATTTCTTGAACATAATAGGTCTGGTGGGTATCTCGACCGCAATGGGGATATTATGGCGAAGGATGAATACGACGGGTATGTTTGTAAGTACCATTTCAGCGGTGCTTGCTTTTGTTTTGGCTCGCTATGTATTGGATTGTGAACGTGCAGTTACGGTAGGAATGCCTATCTTGGCTGGAATATTGGGTGGTGTCCTGGGCAGTCTGATCACCAAGGCTCCGGATAAAGAAAAAATTGATAATTTCTTTAAGAGAATATATGTTCCCATTGGTGCGGAAAAAGACCTCGATCTTTCTCTGGATCAGGCTGTTCCTCCCTCGCAGCGTTTGTGCACCGCCGGCGGACTTTTTATTGTCAAGCCTTCCCGCCAATCCTGGTTGGGATTTTTAATAACCCTGGCCATTTGCATTGGCTGTGTAGTGACGTTGTGGCTGCTCCTGCATTCATAACGTTCTTTAAACTTAAAAAGTAAAGATAATATCACCGAGTATAATCAAAGATTTGTGACAGGATCCTGATAAAGCAGTTAATCATGATTTGAAGGAGATAGATATGACCGAAAAACAGTATATAGCGGTGGATTTGGGTGCCGAAAGCGGCCGAGTGATGCTGGGAACCGTAGGGGGCGGAAAGATGAATCTTAAGGAGTGTCACCGGTTTGGTAACGGTCCTATTGAAGAAAATGATTCTCTGCGCTGGGATTTTGCAGGATTATGGAAAGAGATTAAAATCGGTATCGGCAAGGCCGTCCAGCAGAGTGAGCACGAGCTGGCCGGCATCGGCGTGGATAGTTGGGGTGTGGATATTGGCTTTTTGGATAGTCAGGGGAATCTCCTGGAGAATCCCTATCATTACCGTGATAAAAAGACCAACGGCATACCGGAAAAAGCCTATGAGCTGATGCCCAAACGGGATATTTATGAACACACCGGTCTGCAGTTCCTCCAGTTTAATACGGTCTATCAACTGCTTGCCCTGCGCCTGGCGGGGGCAGACGTGTTAAACCAAGCTAAGCACATGGTAATGATTGCTGACTTGGTGGGATACTATTTATGCGGCAAGATATATGCCGAATATTCTCTGGCCAGTACCAGTCAGATGATGAATATGAAGACAGGCCAATGGGATGACGAGATTTTTAAGCAGTTAGATCTGCCCCGGGGCATTATGCCGGAGATCGCACCAATGGGTTCTGTAGTTGGGCATATGAAGAAAGAACTGGCTCAAGAATTTGGCTGTGCCCCTCTGCCTGTCATTGCCTCCGGTTCCCACGATACCGCCTGTGCCGTAGTGGGCGTGCCCGCCTCCAATCCGAACTGGGCGTATCTTTCCAGTGGAACGTGGAGCTTGATGGGCCTGGAAGTACCCCAGGCGATCATTAATGACAAAACGTTTGGCTATGAATTTACCAACGAAGGTGGAGCCTTCGGGACCATTCGGCTGCTGAAAAATATCATGGGCCTATGGCTGGTGCAGGAATGCAGGCGGCATTGGCAAAAGGAAGGGGAGGACTTGTCTTATGGACAAATAACAGATATGGCCGCCAAAGCCAAACCCTTAGCCGGTAAGATTGATCCGGATTGGCATGAATTTCTGGCACCGGGTGATATGCCTTTGAAGATTAATCGCTACCTCGAAAGCCACGGCCAGAAAGCCCTAACCGATAAGGGACAAATGATCCGTATTGTCCTGGAATCTCTGGCGGAAAAATATAAAACCGTTCTTCAGCGTTTGGAGGATGTTAACCAGGGCCAGGTCGAGGTGCTCCATATTGTAGGTGGCGGGATCCAGAATGAATTGTTATGTCAGTTTACGGCTGATGCGACCGGCAAAAAGGCGATTGCCGGCCCGGTTGAGGCTACAGCGATCGGCAACGTAATTATGCAGGGTATCGCCGCGAAACAGATAGGATCGTTGGCTCAAGGTAGAGAGATTATAGGGAATTCATATCCCTTGAAAGAATATCTGCCTCAATGATGTGAAACGATATATTCGTGAACATTGCTGATGGTTCACGACTGAACATTCACCTTTTATTTTAGAAAGATAAAGAGATTGCTGGAAGAATTAGAATCAAAGTTGGATAGTTTTAACCCCTCCGAGCGGCGCAGTGCCCTGGAAGAATTATGGCAGCAGGTGCAGGCCGGGATGATCGAACTGCCGCCCGCGGGAGATTTTATCAATATTCACTCCCATACGTTTTTTTCGTACAATACGTATGGCTATTCGCCCACTCATATTGCCTGGCTCGCCCGCAAGCGAGGTTTGGCTTTGGGTGGGATAGTGGATTTTGATGTTTTAGATGGTCTGGAAGAATTTTTAACCGCGGGCCGGCTACTGGGTTTGAAGACCTGTGCGGGGATGGAAACCAGGGTATATGTGCCCGAGTTTGCCGCCGATGAGATCACTTCACCGGGTGAGCCAGGTATAACCTATCATATGGGTGTAGGATTTCCACACCCCCAGCTCTCGGGCGCAGCAGCCCGGTTTTTGCAGGGACTTCGTGAAACAGCCCAAAAGCGCAATCTTGATTTGATGGGGCGGGTTAATAAGCATCTCACCCAGTTAGAGTTGGATTACGAAAAGGATGTTAAACCCTTAACCCCGGCGGGCAATCCGACCGAACGGCATTTATGTGTGGCCTATGCACACAAGGCCCAGAAGGTTTTAGGCAGCGACAAACGGATAGCCGAATATTGGTCGGAGAAATTATCCTCGGATGTACCGGTTGAACAGGTGCCGGAAAGTCGCGAACTTTTAAATCTGATTCGGGCCAAGACCATGAAGCGAGGCGGCGTGGGTTATGTCCAGCCGGACAGCGGCTCGTTTGTGTGGATGGACAAATTCAATGAATTTGTTCTCCAGGCCCAGGGGATACCAACGTTGACCTGGTTGGACGGCACCAGCACTGGCGAAGGAAAAATCGAAGAGTTACTGGCAATTGCTATGCAAACCGGCGTTAATGCTATAAATATTATCCCGGATCGCAACTACGGCCCGAAAGGTGGCCAGGAAAAATATAAAAAATTATGTGAAATTTTTCAGATTGCCCAGAGTATGGACCTGGTTCCGATTGTCGGGACCGAGATGAACAGTCCCGGACAGAAGTTTGTAGATGATTTTGCCAGCGACGAATTAAAACCGATGCTGAAATACTTTCTAAAAGGCGCCCATATCGTTTATGCACATGAAAGATTGCAACGGCAGGCAGGCCTCGGATATTGTTCCGACTGGGCCCGAAAACATTTTCCCGGCCGTAAAGAACGAAATATATTTTTCGAGGAAGTTGGAACATCGCTCGCTCCTATGCAGGAGGAGCAACTTGCCCGGTTTGACGAAAATGCCAAACCGCAGGATATATTGAAAATTGTGGGCTAATATTTAGATGACAAGGTAATACCAGACATATTTAAAAAATAGGAAAGAAAGGCATTGATGGAATACAAAATACCCAAAAGACAGCAAGCAGTTCAGTTAGTGGGCCCGGATGAATTACGCCTCAACTCTGAGAAGGAGGTATTTCAACCCGGACCGCATCAGATATTAGGTAAGGTGATGGCTGTTGGACTTTGTTTTTCAGATTTGAAATTACTAAAACAGTTTGCCGCTCATGTCCGCAAGGGGGAAGTTGTAGCCGGAGTTGATCCGGAGGTATTGCAGGAGATACCCAGCTATGTCCCCGGCGAGATGCCCACGGTACCCGGCCATGAAACGGTGGTTGAAGTTTGCGCGGTTGGCCCGGGTGTCAAGGATGCCCAGGTGGGAAAACGGTATCTGGTGCAGACGGATTATCGTTGGGTGAAAACGGCAAGCTCGAACGCGGCCTTTGGCTATAATTTTGAGGGGGCCCTGCAGGAATACGTCTTGATGGATGAGCGGGTGATAACCGCACCAAACGGTGAATCGATGCTGATCCCCGCGACAGATAAAAGATCCGCCGCAGCGGTGGCCCTGGCCGAGCCCTGGGCGTGTGTGGAAGATGCCTACGCCGTGCATGAGCGCACAACACTTAAGGCCGGCGGAGAGATGCTGGTAGTTGCGGACGTGAAGGTGGATTTTGCTACCTTGGAAGAATTTCTCCAGAAGTACGGCTATCCCGGTAATTTGTACTGGGTCTCGAAATCAGAGGCACCCGAATTTGGGCGCGTAGCTGTGACGAATGTCGGTGAAATGGCCCAGTTGGATGCGGATAAAGTATTTGATGATATAATTTATTACGGCTGTAATCCGGAACTGGTTGAGCAACTAATGCCCCGGATCGCCCCCCGGGGATTTCTTAATATTGTTTTAGGTGGTGGCAATCTGTCTCGAGAGGTCGATACCCAGGTGGGTCGTGTGCACTACGGGGGCATACGAATAATAGGGACAACCGGCTCTGATCCGGCTGATTCCATGTCGACAATTCCGGCGACCGGCGAATTTCGCCCGCAGGATTCAATTAATGTCGTGGGTGCCGGAGGCCCTATGGGCGCCATGCACGCTATCAGGGGTCTCTGCCAGGGCATCGAAGGCGTTAGCGTCTTTGCCGGTGATTTGGATGATAATAGACTGGACGTGCTTAATAAGATTGCCCTGCCCTTGGCCCAAAAAAATAAGGTAGCTTATCAAGCGTATAACCCGACCAAAGAAAAAATAGATCGGGAATTTAGTTATATCGTGTTAATGGCGCCTCTTCCAAAGCTGGTGGCCGCGGCGGTTCAAATGGGTTCTGATCATGCACTTATCAATATATTTGCGGGCATACCCGCAACGGTTAGTGGTCCGCTTGACCTGCAGAGATACATCGAAAATAAAATGTATTTAATCGGGACCAGCGGTTCTACTTTGGAAGACATGAAGACGGTACTGGCAAAGGTGGAATCAGGCCAGTTGGATACGAACGTCTCGGTGGCGGCGATCAGCGGCCTGGACGGCGCGGTCGATGGTATTCGGGCGGTAGAGAAACAGTTGATACCGGGCAAGATTCTTGTGTATCCGGACTGTAAGGGCCTGGGATTAACACCCCTGGAAGAACTGCCGGAAAAACTTCCCGAAGTGGCCGCCGAAATGAAAGATGGCGTCTGGACCAGAGAAGCTGAACAGCAATTATTGGCAACATATCAACAAATTGATTGAAAACTCGTAAGACATAAAGGAATGTAGATTGTATGGATAAGGCATTAGCGGAACTGATACGTATTTCGAATATAGCGGGTAGTGATAGTGCGCTGGTACAGGGCGGAGGCGGCAACACCTCAGCCAAGACGGCGGACGGAAAATATATGTATATCAAAGCCAGCGGCACGGCGCTCAAAGACATGAGCGCCCGGCGGGGCTGGCGGCGGCAGCGAATTGATAAGGTACTTAGCGTCGTGCAGGATAAGGAACTGGCCCAGCAGAACGACAGTAAGCGTGAGACTGAGGTGGTCCGGCGGCTGCTCGAAGCCTGCGACGATAATGTTACTGATGTTGCGCGACCTTCGGTTGAGTCCCATCTGCATGCCCTGATGGATACCTATGTTATTCATTTGCATCCGATGGCTGTCG
>Ga0272441_10005852_pt1 | contig 21052 bp, 18 predicted proteins | sample SSMProp6N_FD_193582 | JGI IMG/M metagenome (GOLD analysis project Ga0272441, IMG submission 193582) | Marine sediment archaeal communities from Little Sippewissett salt marsh, Falmouth, MA, United States - SSM-Prop-6N | ecosystem: Environmental > Aquatic > Marine > Wetlands > Sediment ...
AGCGTTCGGATTGCAGCGAAAACCGTATAAAAGAGCTGAAGATAGACTTCGGGATGGAAAGAATGCCCTGCGGTCAGTTCCATGCCAATGCAGTATTTTTCAGAATCGGTGTGATAGCTTATAATCTCTATAAGTTGTTCTTGAAATACGTCCTAGATAAATCATGGCAAAAACATCAGGTGCAAACCCTTAGATGGCGACTCTATCAAAAAGCCGGAAAAGTAGTTAATCATTCAAAAATACTCAGACTCAAAGTAAATAAATACCTGTTCGAACTTTTTAACAAAATTAGATATCGTTCTTGGGAGTTTGTTATGGGATGAAGTTGATCACGATTCAAAATTTGATATTTTCGGTAAAATCTATGGCGAGGTGTCTCAAAACTCGATAATTTTAAGATTTTTTACATAAAAATGATTGCATGATTCAATTTTTAACAATTTAGGGATGTTTATGGTTTAGAAAAACTATTTTTTTGACTAAATCACTATTCTTGACAAGGAAACAAAATCCTATGTCGGATTTTGGGCATCTTTTTAAATTGACATACAACCACAAGTTATATATAATCTAGAAAATCTCAATAGTTTACACAATTCTGTTTTTAATTATAGTAGGTTATGAGTAAAATAAGATTACACAAATCTTTATTTATCCTTTTTTCATTTATCATCTTGTTTCTCATCGAACTTCTCCTCCATTTTTTCCCGATAGAATTAAAACAAAAATTATTTATAACCGATTTGCCAATAATACCTACTTTTGACCCTGATGCTGAAAAAGGTGTTCTCAACGAACCCCCTGCTTTTTTTATCTGGGATCGATATTGTCTATGGCGGGGAAAACCTAATGCGGAATTTCTTGTTGTTCCTTATTCGACATGTAAACCTGGAAAAATTGAACTGAATTCTATTGGGCTTAGAAATCAGGAGATTTCTGAGAAAGAACCTGGATCATACAGGATAGTAAATATGGGCGATTCTTCTACTTTCGGGTATTCATGCCTTAGAAAAGAAACTTATTCCTTTCAACTTCAAAATATTTTGGATAGAAATTTTCCCGGAAAAAAATCGAGGTTATAAATGCGGGAATTCCTGGCTATTCTTCTTTTCAGGGTCTTGTTCAACTAAAACGACTCGTCATGAATCTGAATCCAGATTATATTACGATATGCTATGGACCCAATGACAAACAATGCTTATGTGGACAGATAGATAAGGAACTTCATTATTTCAATACATCCTTTGTCGGAATGACTAGAGAGTTTTTCCTTCACAGCAAATTGTATATTCTTCTGGAGAATATCCTTACGGATTTTAAGAATCGTCTAAAAACAAAGAAAGGAATCTATCCTAAAAAATTGGACGTGAAGAGAGTTTCAGTCGAAGACTTCGATAAGAACATAAGAGAAATGGTTAAAATCTCAAAAGCATCTAATGTTGGATTTATCATTATCAACCATAATTGGCTTAATGATAATCACAGCAAGTACTGCTTTACTCCATATAATGAAACCATGATGTCGATTGCCAATGATGAAAGTGTGGATATAATAAACACCTATGACATATTTTCAAAAGTTTATAATAAATTAAACTCCGTAGAATCTCACAGAGAATCAATTAAAAACCGATTTCCCGATTCTTTCAGGGACAACGAAAACTATCTCAGATTATTTTATTCTGATTATGTTCATCCAACCAGGTTTGCTCATTATCTGATAGCAGAAGCAATTTCCAAAAAGATTGCTTTAAAGTAAATTAAAATCTATCAAATTTCAATCCCTAAGATCGATATAGGAGGTAATTTTTTTGCTTGATTAATTGAAAAAGCCCTGTTAATTAAGGACAATATGGCATTCTTTTTTGATGAAGGTAGGTTTGGTCTCCAACCGACATTAGTGCGTTGTTGGGCACAAAGAGGTTTGAAGAAGACTGTCTAAGTAAAACCCGGATACAAAAATTTCTATCTCTATTCGAGTATATCACCAAACACCGGTGATTCCTTTACCTTGTGCCTTCCATGGGCTAATACCGAAATAATGAACTTATACCTTGCAAGTTTGCATGAAGCAATTCCCAACAAGAAAATATTGATGATTTTAGATCAGGTTGAAAGATTATGCGCGTGTATAAGAAAACATGTTTGCAGAAATCGTTTATTCTAAGCGGAAAATGAATTACTAAATGAAATTGAACTATATTTAAAAAACTTAGTATTGTCCCAAAAGTGGTAGGAAGGGATTGACAGAGCACCTGAACCTGTCAGAAAATTTATTTTTTGCAAAAAACAAAGACAGGAGAATTCAGGTGCAGCACATATTATACATGGAAATTTTAGGATGTCTATCGGAGCAAGGTTTTTCTTTGGATGAACTCGTAATAAAGACGAAGAGTTTATTTGAGGAGAAGGGGATGTCTGGTTTCATCGAGTTATTGTTGAAGTTATTAGACGAGAGCATATGTATTGGTCTTCTTACCGGAGTTAGTAGGTGGAAACCTGAGAGTTGTTGCCCAGAACCTATTTATGATAGTCATGGGAGACGCCCGAAAGAGTTTAGAACCAGTGTAGGAGTATTAAAGATAGATTGGCATCGATTACGTTGCAGGAATTGCGGTAAGGTGCTGATCCCTTTACGGGAGTTTTTGGGTTTAAAGGCATATCAATCGAAGACATCGGAGTTGGAAATGATAGTGGCGGATGTAATAAGTGAGCAGAGTTATCGTCGTACGTCCCGTCATCTTTCTTTGATAGGGAACATACCTGTGCCACGGAACACGCTTCATCGTTGGGTGATGGAGAGCGATTGTGACGAGTTAAGAGTCGATGGGAGGGTGGTCGATACATTGTTTGTCGATGGGACAGGCTATAAACGGAGACCATCAGATGATCGGAACAATCGAGGGGAGGTTCGAGTAGTGCTTGGTATAAGAGATGATGGTCATGTGATACCTTTTGGAGCATGTAGCGGTCAATCATGGGAGGAAATAGGCAAACAGATAAGGTCAAAGACATCACATGAAGGTCCGCTTGCCAATGTGCTTGTGAGTGATGGGGAGCCAGGACTTTCCGAGGGGCTTTCAGAGCTTGTAAATGCAGAACAGCGCTGTCACTGGCATACTATTCATGACCTTTCTTATGTGATGTGGAAGGACAAGGCAAATAGAAAAGAGCAAAGAAACATGCAGAAAAAGATGGCTGGTATAATCGGCATCGAACTGCCTGCAGAGGACTTCGAAAAGGTTAAAGCAAAGGATAAAGAGATATTAGAAAAGTCCGTGGATGAAGCTGATGTCAAAGTAGAGAACCTTATTGCAGAGTTCAACAAGAAGGGTTACGGTCATGCAGCAAACTATGTCCGCAAAGCAAAGGATAAGTTGTTTACATACATCCGGTTCTTTCTCAAATATGGTCTCGTATCTCCACGAACATCGTCGATGATCGAGCGAATGATGAGAGAAATAGGACGTAGATTGAAAAAGATTGCCTTCGGCTGGAGCGAAAAGAGTGCAGCAAAAATGGCTCGTATTATCATCAAACGCATTACATCAGCGAATGAATGGGAAGAATACTGGAAAAAAAGATTGAGAATCGAAGACAATGTCATTTTAATCTATAAAGGAGTCAAAGTACAGGGCGTTCAACCACTTTTGGGACGATAATAAAAACTTTTAAAAACTGATTATGCAAGATTATGCAATTGTAATTATTTATTGCATTTCAATTAAAAATAATATAAGTTCTTATGAATACATAACCAACAGGATGATGATATGATGCACCAAACAATTTTACCTTTCAAGTTAGAAATAAAGAATACTAATTAACCTCCCATAAAGGTTTGATATTATTTGGGGAGTTTATCATGGGTGAAATTAAAACCGATTAAAAACTTAATATTTTCATGGATACAAATGGTGGTGTAAAAAATTCATTGATTAAAGGGATTCTTTTATAAAGACGGTTGCCTGGTCGATTTTTCAGAAAAAACAGGGGAAGAATATGATTTAATACGCTGTTTTTTTTCACGTAGTCACGATTTTTGCAAAAGAAATAAAATCCTATGTTGGTTTTTGAATTTATATTATGTTTGTTAGAAACGGAAATTATTTTATCTTTAAGGTTTTGGTCTTTTTTTTGTTAGCCATAAATGTTAAATTATTTAAATGGTTCCAAATGGTTCTTTAATGTTAAAAAATAATTGAATAATCAGGGAGAGTTTATATGGATGGATCTTCTTTATCCTGGAAGAATGCTTTAGATATTCTGATTTCAGGAAATGAAAGGTATCAGAGAAATGAGTTGACACATATAACAAGGATTGATGATGATACGAGAAATGCCCTCAAGATGGGTCAATCCCCAATCGGTACAATTTTAACCTGTTCTGATTCAAGGGTACCACCGCAGCACATATTTGATTCTGGATTAGGTGAGCTTTTTATCTGCCGCAACGCCGGCAATATTCTGGATGTCGTCACATTAGGATCTATAGAATATGCAGTTGAATTTACAGGATGTCCCTTAATAATGGTTATGGGGCATAATAGATGTGGAGCGGTCAGTGCAGCTTTAAAGGTTGTTAAAGATCCAGATATATCAAAATCTCATAATATTGACGAAATAGTCAGAAGGTTACTTCCATCTGTTTTATCGACAAGAGAAATAACAGAAAATGAGGAAGCCTGGATTGATTTAGCTGCAAAAAAGAACGTGGAGAATACCTGTTTAAATATTTTGAAGCAGAGCAAAATTATACGTGAAAAAATAGAGAATAACTCCCTTGCTGTGGTCGGTACATGGTATGAACTCGAAACCGGACGAGTTGAAATATTGGTACCACCCCAAAAATTAGTATGATGCTTGATTATTTTTTCTTTTAATAAGCATAGAAAGCCTAACAAAAAATCAGGAGGAGATCATGAAGAAGTCTTTGGGAGCGAGGACGGTTATTTACCCGACCCCTGTTTTAATAGTTGCAACATATGACAAGAATGATAAGGCGAATATGATGGCGGTAGCTTGGGGAGGTATATGCTGCTCCAAGCCTCCCTGTGTTGCAGTATCGCTTAGAAAAGCAACTTATACATATAGTAGCATAGTCGATCGGAAAGCTTTTTCTGTCAACATCCCTTCGGAAAGATATGTAAAGGAGGCAGATTTTGTCGGTTCTATTTCCGGAAAAGAAACCGATAAATTTTCAGCTACGGGTTTGACTCCTATAAGGAGTGAAGTTGTTAACGCGCCTTATATCAAAGAATTTCCGCTGATCTTGGAATGCAAGTTACTTCACACGGTCGAAATAGGGCTTCATACCCAGTTTATTGGTGAAATAATTGATACTAAAGCAGACGAAGAAGTTTTGATAAACATGCAGATTGCAGATATCGAGAAAATAAAACCAATATTGTATGCTCCAGATAACAGGAGTTATTATGGTATCGGAAAGCATCTTGGCAAGGCATTCTCTATAGGTAAATCTGTAAAAAATTGAATTTTTATCCAAAAACTAATTTCAAAATGTATTTGATGTGATTTCTTTTTTCTGTTTTGCTGTATAAGGGTTAGTGTTAACAGGACAGCACTTTAGACTCAATCAGAGAGCAATTGGACTTTTGTTTTATCTAAACTGATTTATGAAAAAAATAACCTGATTTTGTTGACTATTTTATAATTATATCAACAGTTGCCAGGTTAGATACAAAGTCCAACGTACCGGGTTCAGTTGCTACTATTCCAAGAAGATAGTCTTCTCCTGATTCGAAAGGGATATTGTCTTCAAGAATATTTATATCCAACAAGAGAGTATTGAATAAAGACAGTTTTTCAGGGAGCAGGAAGTTCGAGAGAACGGGAACAGGTTCATTGTCCCAATTTAAACCGAAGAATAACTCATTCGTTGATAATTTCAACATAACCAGGTAGATATCGGCATTAACGGGAGACAATGCGGTCTGCAAATCGAGTTGGATTTTCAAATTTTCGCCCTTTGTGAATTCTGATTTTTTGGGATCGTTTGATAAATTCATAGAGATCCTGTTTTCACTTTCGCCGATAGCGTAAAGATAACCGCTTGCTCTTCCCGATTGATCCAGTGGGCTTGAAGGAGCAACAGAACAAAAATACAGCGTTCCATCAGCACCGATAGCGGGGGAAGAATCGATAGCAGAAATAGTTTTGAACCTCCATTTTTCAGATCCATCAGGATTTAATGCATAGAAAAATCCATATTTAAGAAGATAAACCCATGTTCCAATATAAATAGTACCATCACTTCCTATTGCAGGAGATGCTTTTGGATTGTAAGGAGTTTTGAATCTCCATTTTATTGAGCCATCGGGATTTAAGGCAACGATAAAGGGATAGTCATCGGGATTGGGATTATCATTATAAAGTTTACCGCTTCCGAAATAGATGGTTCCATCATTTCCAACTGCTGGTGATGAAATAACTGTCCAAGTGGTTTTGTATCGCCATTTTTCAGATCCATCTTGGTTGACCGCATAAAAATGTTCATCAGAAGACCCGATGTATATTGTTTCATCCAAACCAATTGCTGGAGAAGAAACAATGGCGCCATCTGTTTTAAACCTCCATTTTAATGATCCATCCGGGTTAATGGCGTAAAGATTATGGTCGTCGGAACCGCAATATAAGACACCATTTTCATCGATTGCGGGAGTGGAAGTTACCCAATCTCCGGTTTTAAAGCTCCATTTAATTTCTCCGTGTGGATATATAGCATAGATATGGTTATCCCAGGAACCAATGAATATGATTCCTTCTTCATCAATGATAGGAGAAGACCATGGAGGATTCCAAAGTGATGTTTCTGCCGATGGAATCTTCCAGTTTTCCTGACCGTCAGGGTTGAAGGAGTAAAAAAAGTTACCTGTTCCTATATAGACACTGCCATCATTACCGACAGCAGGAGCGGTTCGCCCGTTATAATCGATGTTTACTTTCCATTTTTCATTACCTTCAGAATCGAGAGCAACCAGGTTTCCATCATATGAACAGAAGTATAGACCCCCATCAGCACCAATAACGACGGAAGATCCCAGGGTTTCATATTTCCATTTCATATATGGGAATTCAGGACCTTTATGGTTGTTTTGTGCATTATGCCTTATATCATGCAAAAACATGGGCCAGGGAGAATATTCCTGAGAATATATTGGAATAATTGCTATGGATAAAAAAATTGAAATTGTAAGAATGGTAAATAGTTTCTTCATGCTGACCTCTTCAATAGATTAAAATTGCAGGTAAAATCATGATAAATTTATAGCATTAAATACCATTTACGTCAAATCTAATATTGGTTTGACATTCAGACAGAGTATCTATATTTTGAGCTTTAAAAATACATGGGGATTTTTTTTTTATCAAGTTTACAATACTAATTAAAACTCCAGTACATTTTGATTAGGAATTTTGCTTTGTTATTCAATTTTTATAGTAACGGAATCAATTCCTGATGGGAAAAGGGAACTCTCTTTCAAAATGGCAGCATAGAAAGTGTATTCCCCATTAGGGATAACTGGTGATATTTCAAATTGTGCAATCAATTGATTAAATGTTATATCATTGATACTGGTTTTCTGAGGATTCAGATCCCACATGGGGTACCAGAAGAGTAATTCACCTAGCTGGACAGCAACGTATAAATCGAGAATTTCTCTATTTGGATTCTCAACAAAAACGCTTAGTGAAAGAATATCACCATAACTAAAATTTTCTCCGTTAGTATAGATATAAACCTTTTCGGATTTCTTTCCAAACATAGCAAAGTAATTATGTCCTGAACCGCCATATAATTTATTGTCGGGACCTAGAGTCAGGATTTCTTCGGAAGGGGAACTAAAATATTTTGAAAGATGATCAACAGTAATAATTCTTCCGGAAACGTAAATTAATCCATTAGCACTTAAAATAGGCTGATATAGAAATTTATTACTACCCAATTCGAAGTACCAAACGAGAATTCCATAAGGATCAATTTTGTGTAAGTATCTATTAGAATTTGTATAAATAGAATAATCACTGCTTATTGCTGGACTTTGTATATATCCTTCACCAGTATCATAGCTCCATAAAATAACTCCTGAAGAATTTAATGCATATAGTAATCCCTTGTATATATCATTTTCTTCATCAATCAAAACTCTTGTTGGAACTAATATGATACCGTCAATGCCAATTGAAGGAGTATAAACGTACTTTCCCAATCTTGAGATAAAACTTTTTTTCCCATCTGGATATAGAGCGATTAGATTTCCTCCATCAGAGCCAACGTATATAATTCCGTCATCATCAATAGTCGGTGAAGTATGGCTTTCACCAACTTCATATTTCCAATTTTCATATCCTTCCGGTGTAATAGAGTAAATAAAACCATCGTCGGAAACAATGTAAATCGAACCATCATTTCCTATAGTAGGAGACTGCTTTATTGGACCCTGGGTTTCAAATTTCCATTTTTCTTTCCCATCCGGATTAATTGCGTAAAAATAATTATCCTCTGATCCTACGTATATTGTGCCATCTTGATTAATAGCGGCTGATGAACTTATATCATCTTCAGTTTTAAACTTCCATTTTTCTTCCAGATTCGAATCAACAGCATAAAGGAAGTCGTCATCTGAACCAACATAAATTGTTCCTTCCGGACCGATAACAGATGGGGCATTAAATGGTTCACCCGGAGTTGTTTCGATCCTAAATTTTTCAGTTTTGTCATGAGTTAAACAGAGAAAACAATTTTTAAAGACTAAATATATTGTACCATTTTCATCGACAATTGGTTGTAGGTATAAAGGAGGGTCTAAAAATTCAAATGTGTTTCCAATAAGTTCGTCTAATTTACAAGACCAAATAAGGGAACCATTTTCACTAATTAGAAATATTGTATCTTCCGTCCAAATGTACAAATTATTATCGAACCGCAGGATTGTTTTGTACTCAACAGGGGATCCAAGTCCAAATTCCCACATTTCGGTTCCGTCCAAGTTCAAGGCGCACAGAATATCACCTTCACATGTAACAAAGATAAATCCATTTTCATTAATTACAGGAGGTTCTAATATTTTACTTTTATCAAATTTCCATATTTCTTCCCCATCAGGATTAAGAGCATGCAAGGTCCCATTATCAATGAGAAATAAGATTGTCTCATTGTTGCATATTTCAATTGTTTCTTTCATAAATGAGGATTCATATTGTTTATTCCACAATTCATTACCATCTTTATCATAAGCTAATAATGTTTTATCAAAACAGAAATATATAGTTCCATTCTTGCTCAATTTGAGATCTTTATAATATCTACCTTCGTATTTGTGAGACCATTTTTCTTTTCCATCATTGTCCATCACTTTCAGTGAAATAAAGTAAGTATAGTTGTTATCGTCATTAGTAATAGTTTCAGTCGATAATAAATAAAATGAACCGTCGGGACCTAACATCATAAGATATCCTTCGAAAACATATTTCTTTTTTAATGTTCCATCAGGATTAATAACGTATACTGATGAATCAAATGAGGATTTTAGAAACATGGTATCTTCTGAATCAAATAAGAGGGTCGGATTTCTCACGAAGAATCTCCATTTTTCAGATCCATCGGAATTCAGTGCGTAAAGGAAATACTGATCATTTACGAAAATCATGCCATCTTTGCTGCAAGTAATTTTTTGTCCAAACTCTGATGGATAATTCAATTTGAACTGCCATTTTGGAGAACCATCAGGTTTATAAGCGTAAACGATATCATTCATACTTACTATTAGAATTGTCCCATTCGGCGCAATAACTGGAAGTGATTGAAAATTAAGATGCGGATAGAACTTTCCGATCATTTCGAGATTTTCTGGTCCGTTATAATTACTGCAATTAGTATGTTTCAGGTCGTGACCAAACATGGGCCAGGGGGCATCTGCGAGTTGTGAAAAGACTTGAATGGAAGAGCAGAATAACAAGATGATCACAAAAATAAAAATGTAAATTTTATTCATAATACACCAACCTTGAATTATTATTATTTTAAATTGGAATAATTCTATCTAATGAAACTTTAAGGATTCTCCCAATTTTTGTCAAATGATGGATTCGGTGTTTCAATACTTTTCTTGAAAACGAATGAAAAGTCTGGTATAAAATATATAGTTGTAAAACATTTCTTTTATAGACTTAGAAGCCCTTGTAGTTATTGTATCCAAGGAGGAATAATGAGACCAGGAGAAAAGAAGTATCCACACATCTTCTCACCCGGTAGAATTGGGAAGATGGAAACGAAAAACCGCATAAAATATGCATCGACCGAGACTAACTTTAATACGAGAGACGGATTTGTTACCGACGCAGAAGTGGCATATATGGAAGCTCAAGCCCGGGGTGGTTCGGGAATTGTAACAACCCAGGGTGCTTATACAGATCCAAGAGCAGAGGGTAAAGGATACGTTGGTATGATGGGGATCTGGGACGATAAATACATTCCGGGTTTAAAGAGGATTGCTGATGTAATTAGAAAATACGAAGCAAAATCTGTTTGTCAGTTGATGCACTGCGGGAGGGTAGGGGGAGTAGAACTTGATTATACCGTTGGTCCCTCCGTAGTACCTCAGAGAATACCCAGATTTCGCGAACCACGTGAGATGACCAAGGAACAGATTCAAATATGTATTCAAGATCATATAGACGGAGCGAGAAGAGTTGTCGAATCCGGTTTTGATTCTGTAGAGATATCAGGAATAGTGGGTTATTTAATATCCAACTTCAATTCGAATTATACAAATAAGAGGACTGATGAATATGGTGGTTCCCTCGAAAATAGGGCAAGGTTCATGAGAGAGATTGTAGAAGGTATTCGAAAAGAAGTTGGACCAGATTATCCGATCGTCATTAGGTTATGCGGTGAGGAACTCCTTGATGACAGGGGTGGAAATTCACCTGAAGAATGTTTAGAGATAATCAAGATTGCTGAAAAAGCGGGTGTGGATTGTTTGAGTGTTACCGCCGGATGGCAAGAATCCGCTGTTTCTGTAATAACCAGGGACTGTGCTATGGGAAGCTGGTTGCATATTGCTGAAAGGATGAAGCAGAATACGGATATGGTTATCAGCATGGCATATCGTCTTTTCCTCCCTGAATATCCAGAGAAAGCTATAGCATCGGGTAATCTCGATTTCTGGGAAGCTTGCAGACCGATGATTGCAGATCCCGATTTGCCTAACAAAGTTGCAGAAGACAGGATTGACGACATTATCCCTTGCATGGCTTGTAACCTTTGTTTGGCAAGGCTTTTTCGCGATCAACCAATAACCTGTATGGTCAGACCCTGGTTAGGTCATGAGAGTGAGAAGAACTGGTATCCGCAGAAAGTGACCGAGAAAAAGAATGTTGTTGTTGTTGGAGGTGGACCATCGGGAATGCAGTGTGCGGTTGTTGCTGCTGAAAAAGGTCATGATGTGTCCCTATATGAAGCTAAAGAAAAGCTTGGTGGGCAACTGGTAACAGCATCACACGGACCTTATGGTGATGAAGAATTCATGCGTTTGGTTAAATATCTTGAGAGGAGATGCAAGCAGGAAGGTGTAAAGATCAATTTAAACACAAAAGTAAGCCGTAAGACATTCGATCCACTTCATGGTCCGGATGTGATCGTTTTAGCATCAGGTTCATCGATTGAAAAAGTCGATGTTCCGGGAATTGATAAGAGTAATGTTGTTCTTGCTCATGACGTAATCGAGGGTAATGTCGATATTGGCAAGAAGGTTGTTATTTTTGGCGGAAGAGGATTGGGGATTGCAACAGCACAGTACCTTATAAATAAGGGTGGTTATGAAATTACCCTGGTAGAATCCGCCAAGAAACTTGGAAGAGATGTAAATCCATCTTATATATGGCGTTACATGAAGAAGCTTAAAGAAGGAGCCGTTAAAATTTATGCGTTAAGTAACCTCAAGGAAATCAAGGATAACTCCATAATGGTTTCGACACCGGATGGAGATATTGAAATTGGATGTGATAACCTGATTCTTGCTTCTCCGCAGGTATCAAACAGCGATATTGCAGAGGAACTCGAATATGTTTGTGGAGAGATACATACAGTTGGGGATGCAGTAAAACCGAGAAGAACACATAATGCCATGATGGAAGGTTATAGAACAGGCTTGAGAATATAACAGGAGAAGGTTAGTATGGACATTCCAGTAGAAAAGAAATTCAATATACTCTGCCAGATTACTCGTGCATCTCATTTTGCATGGAGACAGGCAGTAATAGATTCCTGTCCGGACGTCAATATAAAGGATGTAGTTTACAAGATGTGGGAAATAACCGGACACGAGACAGCAAAAGCTTATATCAACAAGATCGATAAATCCAAACCCCTGCTTCCACAAATAGCAGGATCTTTTGTTTGGAGCAGTATAACAATGGGTGAAGATGCAGAGATTGTTAATGAAGGAAATCCAGACGAGATTTTTGTCAAACATAACGGTTGTCCGTGGTTTAACTGGCATATCAAAGTGGACGCTATTTCAGAAGACAGACCCGGTTGTGATATCTGGTTCAAAACGGTTGTCGAAGATATTAATAAGGCTCTGGGAACAAATGTAAAAATTGAGACGCAAAGCTCGTTACCAGATGGTGAAAGTTCGTGTGTTCGCAGGTTATGGATCGAAGATTAAAACTTAAATAATCAAGGAGGTATTCATAATGGATCTTACAGGAAAAAATGCCGTTGTGTCCGGTGGAAGTTTGGGAATTGGTAGTTCGATATGTATCGAGTTAGGTAAGGCAGGAGCTAATGTTGCATTAAATTACAGGAAACATGGCGATGAAGCAGAGGCTATTGCTGAAGAGATCAGAAAAATGGGCAGAAAAGCTTTTGCATTCAAAGCGGATGTAACATCGTATAAAGATGTCGAGGCTATGGTTTCAAAAGCGAAGGAAGAATTTGGCAGGATTGATATCCTCGTCAATAACGCTGGAATTAACTGGGACGGTGTTATATGGAAAATGACAGAAGAGCAGTGGGATACAGTTATCAATACAAACTTAAAGGGATACTTTAGCTTTTCCCGACTAGTTTCCCCACTATTCAAAGAGCAAAATTTTGGAAGGATCGTAAATATAACTTCCATAAACGGACTAAGGGGAAAATTTGGGCAGGCTAATTATTCCGCTTCGAAAGCAGGAATAATAGGTTTTACAAAAGCAATAGCCAAAGAACTCGGTAAATATGGAGTAACAGTAAATGCTGTGGCACCCGGTATGATTTTGACTCAAATGATGGCTAATCTTCCCGAAAACATAAAAGATGCAGCGAAAGATGAATCTGTATTAAAGAGAATCGGACTACCAGAAGAGGTTGCTCATCTCGTGGTTTTCTTATGCAGCGATAAAGCCAAGCATATCACCGGTGAAGTAATCAAAGTTGACGGTGGTCAGTATATATAATTGGATGAATCAACAATTTAAATAAATGGTAATGATTTCCTAAATTGAAATTTGAGAAAGAAATGCCTTGTGTTTCAGGGCAAATCTTTGTATTTGCCCTGTTACCCTTTTTTTTTAAAATAGCTCAATCAATACCTAGTTTTAAAATTATTATTATTTTCATTATAAACCATATATTCAAGAGTAACTGTAATGTCTAATGATACAAAAAAAGATTTATTTAAGGATCTACCAAAACCAGTTTATACACACCTAACTGAATATTATTTATATCAAGATGGACTGAGTTGGGGTAGAACTAAGTTACTTGTTAGCATTGAAGCAGGTACTCTTGCAACTGCCTTTAGTATGCGTGAGTTAGCAATTTTGGTACTTATCTTTGGAGTTGCTTTAATTTTTATTATATGGAGGTTAATCGAAATTGATTGGAAAATAAGAGATCAAAATATTAATATGCTTGATATTGTCCACATACCATTAAATATTAGAATGACTAAGAAACCACCGACATATTTATGGAGTGGTTCTAAACTCCTTCGAACCGCCTTTATTATATTAATTTTACTAAATATAATTCTATCAATAATGTTTTATTTAAAGATTTTATGAAATGCAAGCTTTTATCAGTTTTTTTGAATAATAATATATAATGAGAGGTAATTACAAAATAAAAAAATTTACAGATAACAACAGGAGAGTAACCTTACATCTTTTTTTGAAGGTCAGCTGTTTACGTTGACTATGTGGACGTAATTTATCGTACTCTTCCTGCAAATACAAAAATTTACACAAGTCTTTAACAACAAAAATTACAATGGAGAATTTATTATGGAATTAAAAGATGTTGTTGCAATAAGTGCTGTCAGAACCCCAATGGGCAGATTTGGCGGAACCCTCAAAGATATGGCATCTTATGATATAGGTGCAGTAGCTGTTCGTGCTGCAATAGAAAGAGCCGGAATCAATCCTGATGATGTTAACGAGGCTATCATCGGAAACTGCCGTCAGGCAGGTAATGGTCCAAATCCGGCAAGAACAGCTGCTGTTCGAGGAGGACTTCCAGTTAGCTGTCCTGTACAAACAATCAACATGGCCTGTCCATCCGGCATGAAGGCAACTGCACTGGCATCCCAGGCAATCCGTCTCGGTGAATATCACACGGTTCTTGTCGGTGGAATGGACAGCATGAGCACAATACCCTATCTTTTCAAGAATGCACGTTGGAACGGCTTTAAGATGGGTAACAAAGTTCTCGAAGACGGTTGGAGCGACAGCATTGATCCCCTTTGCGGATGCGGAATGGGTGAGACTGCAGAAAACCTTGTCGATAAATACAAAATCACCCGTGAGGAGCAGGACCAGTTTGCAGTCGAAAGCCATCAGAAAGCAGGAAAGGCTCAAAGCAGCGGTCTGTTCGACGAAGAGATCACTCCGATAGTTATCCCGGCAAAAAGGAAAATCCCCGAAATCGTTTTCGATAAAGATGAGACAATAAGATCCGATTCAACGGTCGAGAAACTCGCGAAATTGCCCGCAGTGTTCAGAAAAGGAGGCTCTGTGACAGCAGGTAACGCTTGCGGCATGTCCGACGGTGCAACTGGACTTGTCATCACATCCCGTGAAAAGGCGGAATCTTATGGTGCAACTCCATTATTCTCGATTGTATCTTATGCATCGCATGCGGTCGATCCGATGACAATGGGTGAAGGTCCCGGATTCGTCATCCCCAAGGCTCTTGATAATGCTGGTATGACTCTTGGCGACATGGAACTTATCGAGGTCAACGAAGCTTTCGCTTGTCAAGTTCTTGCCAACGAGAAGACATTGAACTGGGATCGCTCCAAGGTCAACGTCAACGGCGGTGCAATTGCATTGGGTCACCCGACAGGAATCAGCGGTGCACGTATCCTTGTCACACTTTATTACGCCCTGAAGCATTTCGATAAGGATGTAGGATTGGCATCTATCTGCGGCGGCGGCGGCGTAACCATGGCGATGGTGATTAAGCGGGAAAGTTGATTGTTATAAGTATTATTAAATACTATTATAAGTAATATTATTTTGGGAGGGAAATAATGTATAAATGGCAGAGTGTTGATAAAAAAGAACCTAAACAATATAAGTGTGATCATTGTGGAAATATAGTAGGATCTAACTTAGGTTATGAATCTTATGACACTAATACAGCAAAAAAGAAAATTGTTGGGATAATCTATATATGTTCCGTTTGTGGAAAACCAACGTATTTCGATGAATATGAAGTACAAATTCCAGCATGTAAATTTGGTTCAGAAGTTGAAAATCTTCCAGATGATATTAATCGTTTATATAATGAAGCAAGAGCATGCATTGGCGTTGGAGCTTATACTGCTTCAGTCTTAGCTTGTCGTAAATTATTGATGAATGTTGCAGTAAATAAAGGTGCCTCTGAAAACCAATCATTTAAGCAATACGTTGAGTATTTAGATAAAGAAGGATATATTGCTAAAGGTTGGAAAAATTGGGTTGATCATATAAGAGATAAAGGCAATGATGCTACTCATGAAATACCAGCATTAACCCAAAAAGACGCCGAAAAGCTTGTTACATTTGCTCAAATGCTTTTACAAACAATGTTTGAATTCCCTGGAAAAATAAAATCGGATACTGAATAACAAAGGCTTTAATTTCATGGTGTAAATCAAAAAAATCAAAGTCATAAAATTCCCTGATTAAATCGTTCCTTGATATAATGCACGTAAATACTTGATACGACAAAAGAAATTGTCGATGATTTGCTTATAAGCTTTTAAAGAATTTTAAGAGGAACAACCGTGAAATTGAAAGTAATAATAGAAAAAAACGAAACCGGATTTTTCGTTGCAGAAGTTCCAGCACTTCCTGGATGTTTGAGTCAAGGCAAAACTCTCGATGAAGCCAAAGAGAATATCAAAGAGGCTGTCGAAGGCTGGTTGTTCATTGAACGGAAGCATGGTAGGATAAATATTCCCGATGCAGAAGAGATTATTTTTATTTTGAAGGGAAAAGTAATATGAACGACAGAATAGTAATAGATCCACAGATACAGCATGGTAAACCTGTTATCAAGGGAACAAGGGTCCCTGTTGCTCGGATTATAGGTGGTCTTGCTGGTGGAATGACCATTGAAGAAGTAATTAAAGAATATGATGTAACCGAGGAAGATATCCGAGCAGCTTTTCAGAAAGATTTGATATCTTGAGAATCCCATTAAGCTATTTGTTCGGGAAGAGACGTGATTTATTCACGGATCTCTTAAGTGACGCATTGCTGGACGCTGGGCTTGGATATGCTATTCAGGAGGGCGAAAAGACTCCTTTAGTAAGCAGCGAAGAAGTATTTCAGATACTTGAATCATTGTAATGCATGTAAAAAAAAATGAAAAGAGCATTTACACTTGCTACATTAATCCTATTTTTCTCTTCTATCTTCATTGAACTCGCAATTGCTGATGATTTTGTCGGTCCGAAGACCGAAGGTAAAATCCTTTTAGAAGACAAGAAATTTGATGAAGCAATAGTCTATTTTACTAACAAGATTGAAAAGGCACCCGATGATTGCGACGCATGTTTTATGCGAGGAAAAGCACATCATGGTTTGAAGCAATACGATAAAGCATTATTAGACCTTGATGAAGCAATTAAATTAAATCCTGATGATGGAAATTATTATGCTTTGCATGCCACCTGTTTTTTTAGTAAAAAACTTTATGATAAAGCAATAATCGATGTTAATAAGGCAATCGTGATTAACCCTGAGGAAGAAAGATATTATGCCATTCGAGCGAATTGTCATATAGAGAAAGAACAACCTGATAAAGCTATACCTGATTTAAACAAGGCAATTGAGTTAAATCCTGATGAAAGTATATATTATGCATTCCGAGGTTCTTGTTATTTCAATATAACAGAAATGGATAAAGGAATTTCTGATTTTGAAAAAGCAATTGAGCTTGATCCAAATAGTGAAGTTTCAAAAGAAATTAAACCTCAGCTTAGAAAAATTAAACGTTATAAGAAATGGTTTCCATTCCTTTTTAAGGAAAAAGAAGATAATTAATTCCCTCTTGAGCATTCAGTTATACCCGAAAAAGTATAAGTAAAGGCTACCACTATGTGAAATAACGATATGGATCGACATACAGCAAAGTCCAAACAAATATGCATAATCGGATCTAATAGTGTATAATTTTAAAGGTGTAGTTGTAATAGTGGAATTTAAAACATTAATCTTACAGGAGGAAGGACATGTTTCCCCCACACGTTAAACGAGATGATGAAATTAAAAATCACGATCTGTTTCCAGCACCCGGAAAAGAAATAAATTATTTCGGAACAATCGATGATGCGCCTTGTGTTATTTATGAAGAGAAACCCATAGTTGATAAATCGGGAAATCCCGTCAAAGACCTCTATTCAGCATGGATAACTCTTAATAATCCGAGGCAGTATAATTCCTACACGACGGATATGGTAAAAGGTGTCATTGCAGGATTTAACAGGGCATCGATGAGTGGCGGTGTCGTTGCTGCGATATTCACTGCTGTCGGTGATAAAGCCTTCTGCACGGGGGGAAATACCAAGGAATATGCCGAATATTATTCTGGAAGACCGGAAGAATACGGCAAATATATGGATCTCTTCAACGGAATGGTCGATGCGATTTTGAACTGCAAGAAACCGACAATTTGTCGCATAAACGGCATGAGAGTGGCGGGTGGTCAGGAAATAGGTATGGCCTGTGACCTGGCGGTTGCATCGGATTTGGCACTAATCGGTCAGGCAGGACCCAAACATGGTTCCGCACCCGATGGCGGCTCGACTGATTTCCTACCCTGGTTCCTCAGCATGGAAGATGCAATGTGGAATTGCATTTCATGCGAAATGTGGAGTGCTTACAAGATGAAGTACAAGGGTTTGATCACCAAAGCTGTTCCCGTTATCAAGGACGGTGATAAATGGCTGCGTAATCCGCTTGTCATTACTGACAAATTTATCGAAGATGGCGAAATTGTCTATGGCGAGTTCAAAAGAGGAGAAGCGGCAAAAGCTGGCAAGGCAATAATCAAATCAGCAACCACCAACTTCGAGCTTCTTGACAAGGGTGTTGATGATATCATCTGGAAATTCACAAACCTTTTCCCGGGTTGTCTTATTAAATCCATCGACGGGATCAGGATGAAGAAAAAATTCTTCTGGGATCAGACGAAACTCGCAAACCGTCACTGGCTCGCAGCGAACATGAGCACCGAGGCTTTGCTGGGATTCAATGCTTTCAACCTGAAGAGGGAAACCGGTAAGGATGTCATAGATTTCATCCTTTACCGCCAGTTGTTAGCAGCAGGTCATGCGTTCGACGAAGAATTGATTGCGGCGGTTCTTCCCAAACCTGCAGAATAACATTTATAAAACTAGCGAAATATAAAGGGGCACTGCAAGCAGTGCCCTTTTCAATATATAATAATAGTTATGCCTGAAATAAGTGTCATAATCCCAACATATAACAGAGGCAGCTATGTTGTTGAAGCTGTAAAATCCGTTTTACGTCAGAGTTATGATGATCTAGAGATCATTGTTATTGACGATGGTTCAACAGACAATACACCTGAATTGCTTGAATTATACAGTAATAAGATCATTATTTTACGGCAGGAAAGAAAAGGTGTCAGCGGGGCAAGGAACAGGGGAATTAAAGAATCAAAAGGCAAATACATAGCATTTCTGGATTCGGATGACCTTTTTTACAAGAGGAAAATCGAGATTCAGATGGACCTCATCAACAAAACCGACGGTTGCCATATCTGTTATACAAACGAGAAGTGGTTGTTAAATGGAGAGCACAAGAACCAGCACGCAAGGCATAAGAAATATTCGGGATGGATTTTCGACAGGACTCTTCCATTGTGTATTGTCAGTCCATCATCCGCTATGATTGAACGTTCCGTATTCGATAAATGTGGTGGTTTTGATGAGAGTTTTATCGTTTGCGAAGATTATGAATTCTGGATGAGATTGTCCCTTCATTATCCTTTTCTCTTTATCGATAGACCTTTAGTAATTAAGAGGGGAGGGCATGACGATCAGCTTTCACACAAATACTGGGGTATGGACAGATTCAGAATCAGGGCTTTGGAGAAAACTCTCGGAACACAGAGATTGACAGAAGATCAGAGAATACTTGTGGTTGATTCTATAATCGAGAAGAGTAAAGTTTTATATTCAGGTGCATTGAAAAGGGGAAATAATAGACTATTTTTATATTACAAAGGGCTGGAAGAGAAATATTCAAAAAAATAACAGTTTAAGTCTTTCGTATAAGTAGCTCGATTCCCTGTTCTAACCTTTCAAGATCCTTTTAATAAACCTGAAGAGTGGAGAAATTGATTTAAAAAGAAAGCTTTCGAGTCCGGGATTTATTTTATAAAGAAGTGATGATATGAAAACACCGTATTTTGATAAAAATCTTTCCAAATGATTATTTATGCTTGCCAGTTTTCTACTTACGATAAAATTGATAGTAAGCCTGATTGCTTTTTTTACATCTGATGAATAGTTGAAGAATCCCCCATCTAAGAGACCAAGATCATCAAATCCTTTTCTCCTGTAAAAAGGGAAGTAAGTGTTTGAGCTGTAGAAAAAGGAATATTCGTCTTTCAGCCACCAATTTGAATAACCATATTTCTCTTTATAATCTTCATATATTTGCGTTCCCGGAATCGGAACAAGAATACCAAAGTCCTGGAATTTGTAAACGTTTTCTGAAATCGAGATCATGAATTCACGTGTCTTTTTTATATCATCTGAATTTTCCCATGGGAAACCCAGCATGAAATTCAGTGTTGCTTTTATGTCATATTTTTTTAGCCATTCTAAAGCTTCCCTAACATTGTCAAGGGAGATATTTTTTTTGATACGTTTCAAGGTTGATTCGTTCCCACTTTCAACGCCCATTGAAACTGATATACAACCGGCTTCCTTCATTTTTTGAACTAGATCGCTGGTGAGAAAATCGGCTCGGGTAGCGCATTTCCAATTGAAATTCATTTTTTTAGCAGAGATTGACTCACATAACAGGTTTATTCTGTCCTTGTTTATAGAGAAAGCGTCATCAAAAAAATCGATATTTTCTACACCCCATTTTTCTTTTCTTATTTTTATCTCCTCGAGGACATTATCGGGAGTTCTTGCTCGGAATTTTTTACCAAAAATCAACCTCGAGCAGTACGTGCAATTGTATGGACATCCCCTGCTAGTAAGAACATTAACGAATCCCCCCCAGTTTTTCCATGAAGGATATGAGCTTTCATCAGCAAGATCGAAATCAGGGAAGTGAATTTCATCAAGGTTATTTATCAAATCCCTTTTTGGTGTATGGATGTAGTTGTCATCACTATCTTTGAATGAAATACCATTGATATTAGATATGTCTTTTTTGGAATCTATAGATTTTAAAAGCTCTTTTGTGGTGATTTCTCCTTCCCCAATTACAACAAAATCAGCATAGTTATCCAATGCTTCCATAGGAAGAAGAGATGCATGGGGACCACCAAGAATTATTTTACATTTATATC
>Ga0272441_10005853_pt1 | contig 21048 bp, 17 predicted proteins | sample SSMProp6N_FD_193582 | JGI IMG/M metagenome (GOLD analysis project Ga0272441, IMG submission 193582) | Marine sediment archaeal communities from Little Sippewissett salt marsh, Falmouth, MA, United States - SSM-Prop-6N | ecosystem: Environmental > Aquatic > Marine > Wetlands > Sediment ...
GCCGGCGGCCATATTACTTTGCCCCATTACAACCGAGGCGATCAAAAATGAGTTGTTATGGTGCTGCTCATGGGCCGGGAAGATCAGATTGTTCAGTACTTCGCAGCAGGAAATCGTTGAGTTCTCACCCAAAAAGGAATTGATCAGGCGGGCTCCGTATTTCAGGTTGGAATTATTGGCCAGGATAAACCGGACGGCCTTGCACCCGTAGAAAATATGGCAGCCGTAACCGATGATCCCGTTGACCAGTTCAACCCCTTCGCCGATCTGCGTCGGTTCTTCGCTGTCAGAGTTGATTGTCAGATTTTTCAGCTTGTTGGCGCCTTTGATATAGCAGTGAGAGCCGATTTTGACATCCTTGATGATCCGGCAGCTTTTAATCACACACTGGTCGCCGACCATCCCGTAAAACCCGCGTCGGCTGTCAGCATTGTTTTGCGTGATTTCTTTGAGCCGTTGCTGCAGCGATTCATCGTCCCGATATTTGGCCCATAAATAGGCGTCGGCGGGAATCATTCCGTCAAACGGCAGAACCTGTCGACTGCCCGTCTCGTTCATGATGTCCAGCCAGACACGGATTTTTTCATCTTCGCCGTCTTTCAGGATGCCATTGCCGAACTTGGCGTGGTTGGTCGTGTGCATCTCATCGATATTCATCAGGATACAACGGTCGCCGATAATGTAATGGGCCATGTACTGTACATTATGAATCGCCGCGTCATCACCAATATCACAAGCCACAATCCGGCTGTTGGTAATCCCCGCGGGCAATTGAAGGTCGTGATGCTCCAGCACGATATTCCTGACCCGTCCGATACGCACAAAACCGAAGAACTCGGTGTTCATGATTTGCACGGGATCAAAGGGGTCTGTCACGAGGATGTTCTCCCATTTGTCGGCGGTATTTCCGTTTTTGACCAGCAGTTCCACCTCGTGTGTGCGCAGTTGCCGCCAATGATCGGCGGGCTTGCCGACCTGCTGATTGCGGCGGCTGTATTCATCTTCGCCCTGAGGGATGTATTCGGCGGGAAGGAACTGGTATCCGATGCGTTCTTCCGGCAAAATCGAAACGGTATCCATGTATTTTCTCCATGCAAACGATTCTCAAAAATGCTTTTAACTGTTCAATATATATATGAAATCCACCGGTTTTTGTCAAAGATTAAATCTCCGGTAAAAAACAACTCTGTTTGAACCCGAATCGCAACCCTTAAATCAACGCTGCATACAGGCCTTGGGTGATCCCCGGAGAAAATGAGCGGTTCTAAGAATCAGCACAAAGCGTACTGCTGCTGAATCGTTTCGATGACGGTATCGATGGTTTTGCAGGCCATCAGGGCCAAGAGCGTTTTCTTGCGTTCGGGATGACGTTTGCAGTAGTTGGCGAGGAATTTTCTAAAGTACGGTACGGCTTTGCGTTCGTTCCGGGTTTGGCAGATCATGTCAAAATGTTCCAGCATCACCCGTCCCTGTTCTGTCAGTGAAGGCGGTTCGGGCATTTCTTTACCTTCATAGAGCGCGCGAATTTCCTGAAAAATCCACGGGTTGCCGATCGCGCCGCGGGCGACAATGACGCCGTCGATGCCGGTTTCGTTGAGGCGGTTAATGGCGATCTCAGGCGTCATGATGTCGCCGGAACCGAAGATTGTCAGATTCGGGAAGCGTTTTTTGACTTCGGTAATCAATGACCAGTCTGCCTTGCCTCGGTACTTCTGGTTAACGGTGCGGCCATGAATGGCGAGCATGTCCACCCCATCCGTCGCGGCGTTTTCGCAGATGGTCCAAAAGTCCTCTTTTGCCGCTTCGCTGCGGTCGTAACCGATGCGAATTTTCAAAAAGACGGGGCAGGTGACTTTTTCCCGTGTCCGCAGAAAGGTTTCACGGATAAACGCCGGTTGCTGCATCAGGTGGCCGCCTCGCGCCCGCCGCAGCACTTTCGGGGCCGGGCAGGCGAAATTCAGGTCGATCAGGTCGTAACCGACTTCAATGAATTTCTGGGTTGCGGCGGCCATGACTTCCGGGTCGTCGCCAAGGACCTGCGCCCCAACGGGGTGCTCATTGTCCTGCGGCTGAAATTTCATCTTTTTCAGGGCCTTATGATGCAGCGCGATCTTATCCAGCATCACGCCGGTAAACGTCAGCGGGCAGCCGAACCGCTTGGCCAGAATCCGCATCGGGTGATCCGTATAGCCGCTCAGCGGGGCCTGAATAAACGGCATATCAAGTTGTATCGTTCCAAATTTCAGCATCGATTGTGTCCACACAGTGTATGAAAAACTCCCTCGTCGTCAATAGTCAATTTCCCTTGGCTATCCCGTATTCATATCGTATTGGTCTTGACGGTAGAGGTTTTCTCGTCATAATAGCCATCTATGGATGAAAAAACAAAGCGACTCATAGAACTGGACAAAAAGTACCTGTGGCACCCGTTCACCCAGATGGCGGACTGGCTGGCCTGTACCCCTGTCGTGATCGAGTCGGGCGACGGATTTTACCTGATCGATACGGAAGGCAATCGTTATATCGACGGCGTTAGCAGTTTGTGGTGCAATGTGCACGGGCACCGGGTTAAAAAAATCGACGATGCGATTCGGTCACAGTTGGATAAAATCGCGCACAGCACACTACTGGGCCTGGGACAGACAAGGTCGATTGAATTGGCGGAAAAACTGGTGCAGATCGCTCCGCCCGGGTTGGAAAAGGTGTTCTATTCTGACAGTGGCGCAACAGCTGTTGAGATAGCCATTAAAATAGCCTACCAGTATTGGCAGAACATCGGCCAAACGGACAAGACCAAATTCATCGCACTTAAAGAGGCCTACCACGGAGACACCGTCGGTTCGGTCAGCATCGGCGGCATGGATTTGTTTCACGGAATCTTTAAGTCCCTGATCTTTGAAACGTATTACGCACCAACTCCCGACCCTTATCGATGTGAGGGTACGCCTGAACAATGTGCGAAGAATTCACTCGAAGCAATCGAGGCCGTTTTGAAGCGTCATGGCGAACAGATTGCTGCGATTGTGGTCGAGCCGCTGGTACAGGGGGCGGCGGGGATCATCGTGCATCCGGCCGGATTCTTAAAGGGCGTCGAAACACTCGCGAAAAAATATGATACGTTGCTGATCGTCGATGAGGTGGCGACCGGCTTTGGCCGCACGGGGAAAATGTTTGCCTGTGAACATGAGGATGTACAGCCGGATCTGATGTGTATGGCCAAGGGGATCAGCGCCGGATACCTGCCGCTGGCGACGACACTAACAACGCAGAAAATCTTTGATGTGTTTGCTGTTTCCGGCGATATTCATAAGACGTTCTACCATGGACACACCTATACCGGCAACGCGCTCGGTTGTGCCGCGGCGTTAGCTTCGTTGGAGTTATTTGAGGAAAATAAGGTCCTTGAAACCATGCCGGAAAAGATCGAGCTGATCACACAATACTTCAAACGGTTTGCGGAATTGCCCTATGTCGGCGATGCCCGCCAGTGCGGCATGATCGGCGGCATCGAACTGGTCAAAGATAAACAGACCAAAGAACCGTTCCCATTCCAGGGCCGCATCGGTGCTAAAATCTGCGCTGCCATGCGTCCCAAAGGCGCCATGATGCGCCCGCTGGGAAATGTAGTCGTCCTGATGCCCGCCGTGGCGATGGATATTGATACGCTGATGAAGCTGCTGGATATTGTGGAAGAAACCGTAAAGAATGAGTTGCTGGAAATGGTACAAAGTTAAAGGTTGAAATCAAAAGGTTAAAGCTACAATTTAAAATTCAAAAGTACTGAAAGACAATTTTAAGTTTTGACTTATGGTTTTGCATTTTTGATTTTACATTTTTGATTTGGATTAACTGTGCTAAATCTTAACTTACCAAAAAAGAACGGTCTGTTTATTACCGCTACCGATACCGGCGCGGGTAAGACCCTTATTGCTGGGGGGATTGCGACTGTGCTGCGACAGCAGGGGCTCAAGGTCGGCGTGTTTAAGCCGATTGCGTCCGGCTGCCGGGATGAGGGGGTTTTGATCAGTGATGATACCGAGTTTTTAGCGATGTGTGCGGATGCGGATTATTCGCTGAGCGTCATTACGCCGGTGACGTATAAAATTCCCGCCGCACCGATCACCTGCGTACAGCTCGAAGGCCGCGAGATTGACTATGAAGCGATTGTGACTGCTTATACGTATCTGTGTGAAAATACCGATGTGGTGATCGTCGAGGGCATCGGCGGTGCGATGGTGCCGCTGGATGCCGAAAATACCGTGCTCGACTTAGCGGTTGAGTTCAACCTGCCGACGGTGATCGTCGCGCGGCCCAACCTGGGCACGATCAATCACAGCTTGCTGACGATTGCGGCGGTGCGAAACGCAGGTTTACCCGTTGCGGGACTGGTCATCAGCGGGTACAATGCGTTCGAGGCGGATATTGCCGAAGAAAGCTCGCCGGACGTGATCTGCGGATTCAGCAATACGAATCTGCTGTCTATTGTACCGTACGACGAAGAATCCAGCGTCGAAGACGCCAAACTCGGCGAGGGTATTATCGAAACCCTGTCCTTCTGCGACTGGAAATCGCTGAGCGTGTTGTGATATGTCCACAGGTTACACAGATTTTCACAGCATTGTCACCCCGGACTTGATCCGGGGTCCAGACGTTCCGTATCATGATCGACGTTGCATCACAAATATGCTTCCGTTCAACACTGTGACATCGCCCTGGATGCCGGATCAAGTCCGGCATGACATTTTGCAATGTCCCTGTTGCAAAGAATGAAAGGACGAATAGACGCCTATGATCAACTTTGGTATCACAGAACGAAAGGCAGAAGAACTGGTCTGGCGAATGCAGGCGTGTGGATTGCAGGAGAAAGATATTGAGGAAACGTTCGTCCGCAGCGGCGGGGCGGGCGGTCAGCATGTCAATAAAACCTCCACCTGCGTCCATCTCAAACACCTCCCGACCGGACTGGCCGTCAAGTTTCAGAAAAGCCGCAGCCAGAGCATGAACCGCTTTTACGCACGACGGCAATTATGCGAACTGCTCGAAAACTCCCAACTGGGAAAAGACAGCCCCGAAGCCAAGCGCATCGAAAAAATCCGCAAACAAAAGAGTCGCCACAAGCGCAGGCGAAAGCAGGTATCCAGCACGACTCCAGATAAAACCACGAGTGAATAAAAAAAGCCGGAACGTGGTCCGGCTTAGTGGTTAGTTTCTTTTTAATCAATTACATGTGTTATTCAATGATGAGATATTCCTGGTCGACATACTCTCTCCATTGCTGGATGATGGCGTCCTGTCTGCCGTGATACCTGTTCGGATCGAATCCAAAGTTTTGACCGGTCGCATTGCGAAGTATTGAAACGGCGTATCCGCGAACCGCCCTGTCTCTGTTGTTAAGATGTTCAAGAGCTATTTGCAGTATTTCCGGCTCGTAATCCATGAAAAAATCTGAATCAGTATTGGTATCGACACAGTCAAGGTAGTTTGTCATTTTTTCAATCCATAACGCATCCGTAAGATCATTGCGAAGATATGATTCGATAATGCTTTGAAATACGGTCCCAAAGTTCATGTTATGTTGCCAATTCCAGCCGCGCCGATAAAGTTCAGGGTTGTGACAGATTGTTCTGTCCACATATTGCCTGATAATATCCTCGCCCGCCATATCGCCATTATAATAAAGCCCAAGTGCCGCAATAAACTTAATCAGCGGATCAGGATGATCATAAAACTGACGTAACTGCGGGATAACACCCTCACCGCCAATCCGGGCAAGAGCCTTAATACTATCCTGAAGGTAATCATTAACTTGTATAAAATCCTCGATAGTCTCGAGGATGTCTTTCCTCTCGGTCGTTCCGAGAAACAAGAGTAGTTCCTTATTGCGGTATATATTCTTAAAAGTTTCGTAGGGATCTTCCTGTGTCACAGGCATTGCGAGCAGTTCAAGAGCTTTTGTTACAGCTTCTTCATACGTTTGGCATTTGGATAATCCGCTGATTTTCGTATAATCAGAATAGTCCTTACCTGCACTGCTTTTAGAGATTCCTACTGCATACCTATCCCGCCAGGTCGCATCTCTATTGGCCTCATAAAGATCCCATAAATGATCGCTAAGAACAACATCGTCATCAATCATTTCGAGCAGACGCACTATCAGTACCTTGAATTGTATGTCATACTGTAAATTAAACCGCCATAAAAGAGCGCTTCTGTCACCATAGTCAATGTCACTATCGAATAATACAAGCATCCTGTTGATGCTGTCCCGGTCGCCGGTTCGCAGCAATAACTCCATCACCTTAATAAATAAACCCGTACTACTTGATGATATCTCTCTGATTTTTCTTTCTACAAGATAGGGATTATTTATCTGACCCTTTTCTTCCAACTCCTTGTATCCCTGCTGGACTTTTGGGACTAAAGCATAGTATTCAGTTTCGATGGTGTCCATCAATGCGCTTGCTGGTATCCGTTCATCAGGCAAAACATCCATATACTCAAGAGCTAATTCAAAGGTCGCACCGGTCAGTTTTGAAATCCAGTAATCAATTACCTCCTGTGTGGGAATATTTTGGCATTGCAGCATATCCTGAACATCAGCAATAAACTGCCAGAATTCCACGTTAGCAGGATTGTCATTATCGACTGCGTAAACACCTAGGAAACCCGGCTCGTTGTTTTTATTTAAGGTCATTCCAAAATAGAATTCAGTATGACTCCTTAAAGCGTTAAGTTTGTCCTTGTTAATAGCCGCTTTCAGTGCGACAATATCTCCGCTTTGATATACACCCTCCGGTTGAGTCTTAATAATTTCCAACGGTATTGTAACACGATAGAGCCTGAAAAATTCGGAATCCTCTTCCTGAAACTGTTTTTTTTCGAGAAGAGTTTTAATTATATCATCGACATTGATTGCTATTTCGCCAAGATTGGCATGTACGAAGAAGTCAGTTTTTTCCAGTACGTCATGAAATGTCGTCTGTGTATAACCTACATGTGGTATTGGGTGATGTGGCGGTGCCATAAGTTCCGCTCGTTCTTCTATTCCTTTGTTCTTTGAGAGACCTTTGGCGATTTGAATTACCTGTTCCGGATCGGATGTTTCTAAGGACTGCTTCAATGCCGCTTCGATCACCTCGGCAGAAAATTCACTATCGCCGGATTCGTAGTGTAATTTGATCAATTCTTCGGTGCTCATCGAAGCTAATTCCGGCGGGATCTGAATTCCTTTGTTACTTATCCAATAAATCAGTGAAACGCTGACAGCAATCAATACAATCGCCGCGGCGAGGGGTTTTGTTATTTTACTGTGCATGATGATGCTCCATATATTTCTGTCGGGTTGTATGGCTTGGCGCGGTAAGGCATTAGCGGCTTTGTTGATTATTTTTTTGTCAACATTGCTTCCGACAGTGATTTTTGAGTTTTTGAACAAATTGTTTATATTGTCTGCGGGTTTCATTTTGTTACCTCGTTTTGCTGTACGGAAAAAGTCCGAAGGACTTGAACAACGGTAGCCCCGGGTGCAGCCCAGCGAAACCCGGGGTGGTGGAACCCCCCAAGCCCCATCGACCCTGAAAGGGTCGAATATTCAACCCCTTCAGGGTTGGGATTGTTGGCTTTATCCAAAATCCCGGATTCCACTTCGTTCCATCCGGGGCTACCATTGTTTAACCGCTTTGCGGTTTGTCTGTGGGTCATGTCTGAAAAATCCCATATGAATCTATATCTCATTTTTTAAGATTTGCCGCAGTTTATCCATTCCATAGCGGTACCGGCTCTTGGCAGTATTGGGCGACAGTTCCAGCGAGCGTCCAATTGCTCTAAGCGACATTTGGCTGTAGTGGTGCAGGGCGATGATCTGCCGCTGTTCGAAGGGCAGTTGTTTCATTACCCGTGCCAAAAGCTGTAATTCTTCATTGCAGATGATTCGCTGTTCGGGGTCGGGGTTATTTGCCGGGACGGCCTGTGTTTCACTTAAAGCACAATTTTTCTTTTGCGAAATCAACACATTTTTCGCCCGGTTGACTACGCAGACCGACAGATACGCCTTCAAGCTGCCGGTCAGTCGAAAACGGCTGATATTCTCGGCAAACTGCACAAACACATCCTGCACCACATCTTCGGCGGCATGCCCGTCCCGCAACAGCGCAACAGCTACGGTGAACAGCAATCCGGAGTACTTTTCATAGAGCCGACAAAAGGCGTCCCTGTCGCCGCGTTTACATCGATGTATGAGCCGTCTGTCTTCCATTCAGTTCCTGATTAACTTGCGAAACGTTTCTATGAATATAACAATCAAAAACGCCGGATGGGTTTAAAGAAAACGCCGGAGTTTCAATTTTTTGACTATTTATTGATTCTAAGCGAAAATTGCTGTAAAATCACGCTTTCAATTAAAGACATAATATAGCGTGATAAAAGGGACAAATATGCCGACGCGACAGACGGAAACACGACGATACTTAGTGCCGTTCAATACGGCCGGAACGCAGCAGATTTTTACCGATTGTTTGGTGATCGGGGCGGGGATTGCGGGCCTGCGGGCGGCGCTGGAGGCGGCGCAGCAGCGGACGGTGACGCTGGTGTGCAAGGGGACGTTTTCCGACAGCAATACCTGGAACGCACAGGGCGGGATCGCGTCGGTCCTGGATGCGGCGGATAGCTTTGACGCCCATATTGCCGACACACTCAAAACCGGCGGCGGCATTGCCGACAAGACAATTGTTGAACAGGTCGTCAAAGAAGGCCCGGCGTTAATTCGCCAACTGGCCGACTGGGGCACGGCGTTTGACCGGACCGATGGCGAGATCGATATCACGCTCGAAGGCGGTCACAGTCATGCCCGCGTGGCGCATTCACACGGCGACTCGACCGGCCGGGGCATCGCTGAGTCCCTGGTTCGTCGGATGCGCGAAACACAAGCGATCAACGTCATTGAGAAATTTTTCACGATTGATCTGCTGACCAATGACAACGGCGAATGCATCGGGGCCATCGGGATGCGGCCCAGCGGCAGCTTACAGATCATCTGGGCGGGCGCGACGATCCTGGCCACCGGCGGGGCGGGGCGGCTGTATCGCGAAACGACCAACCCCGAATGTGCGACCGCCGACGGGCTGGGGATGGCCTGGCGGGCCGGGGCGACGCTGCGGGATATGGAGTTCATGCAGTTTCATCCGACGACGCTGTATATCGCCGGGGCATCGCGTGCCTTAGTGACCGAGACGCTCCGCGGCGAAGGGGCCATCCTGCGGGACGGCAGCCATGAACCGTTTATGAAAGAATACGACCCCGCGGGCGAATTGGCGCCGCGTGATGTGGTCAGCCGGGCGATCCTGGACCGGATGCTGAAAACCGGGGCCACGCATGTCTATCTGGACATTCGCCATTTTGACAAGGCCCATTTCCAGCGGCGGTTTCCGCTGATCAGCGAATTATGCGAAAGTTTTGATATTGATGTGTCCAAAGACCTGATTCCCGTCCGGCCCAGCGCCCACTATATGATCGGCGGCGTGAAGACGGACAATTCTGCTGCAACGAATATCAGCCGTCTGTTTGCCTGCGGCGAGGTGGCCTCTACCGGCCTGCACGGAGCGAACCGGCTCGGCAGCAATTCATTGCTGGAGGGGCTCGTGTTCGGCAAGATCGCCGGGCAATCCGCGGTGTCGTTGATCAATGGTTCCGTCAAGACGCAATACTGCCGGATGCAGGTGGTGGTGCCGCCGTCGGATCGCAGCCGGCTGGATGCCGAGGATGTGCGGAACTCGCTAAGGGCGCTGATGTGGCGCAATGTCGGCATCACCCGCAGCGAAAAACCGCTGACCGAGGCCGCCGAGATTATCACCTTCTGGCAGCGCTACGTCATGGACAAGGTTTTTTCGACCCCGTTCGGCTGGGAGTGCCAGAACATGCTCACCGTCTCCGGACTCATGGCCCACGCCGCCGAACAGCGAAAAGAATCCCGCGGCGTCCACTACCGCCAGGACCACCCCGACCGCGACGACAAAAACTTTTCCAAACACATTGAACTGAAGAGGGAGTAAACAAATGATGCCAAAAGACAAAGTTGCATCTATAATTATTAAGACGATTAGCTATTTACTTTTAGGGGGTGTGGTCCTTTTTGTTTTGCTATATGTCTCTGTGCATATTTATTTTTACCATGCAGCATTGCCTAAGATAACAAGTGATAAAATGCTTGATGATTCTGATATTTCTGCCCGGTCAATGTTGCTGTCGGATATTCAAAGAGAAATAAGACGTGTTTTAGGTGGTGACAATATATCCCTTAAAAATCTGAAGAGTTTATACTTTGCGTCAGAGGGGCCTCTCTTCCCTTCTTACTATATTGCATTTCAAATGGACAGCAAAGAAGAATGCGAATCTCTTTTAAATAGCAATGATTATTTTACATTAAAGAACTTTCAAAAAGGGGATTTTTTAACAGAAGGACCTTGGCGATATTATCAACTTCCACATACATGGGACAAGAAATATCAAGACAGCAATTGGCCACTAAAAGAAGGAGGTAAATTTCTATACCACGGTGATTATCAAAAACTGATCTTGTATGTTCCCGAAGAAAACAGATTTTACATTTGCATAGATGGCGGTCCGTGATAATTCGGATTGATAATTTAAGCATGATTTTTCCGTGGGTGGCATCCCAATAAATCGGGACTGTGCCTGGCCGTAGTTTTGCAGACCCCAAAGGGGTCACGATAAGAATAGCCGCGGGTGGAGGGAGCGAAGCGAGTGGAACCCGTGGTACAGATACAAAAAACACCATCGACCCTGTATGGGTCGAATAAACTCTTTTGGCTTAAGCATTTCATTCAACTCCTTCAGGGTTGTATATATGTCGTTGGACATTTACCACGGGTTACGTCCGTCTTCGCCTTCGGCTTCGACGCGACTTCACCCGCGGCTATTATTGTTTTAAGCCCGATGGGCTTTTCGTCCCTGCGCTTGCGCTTTGGGCTACTGTCTCGGCTGGAAGCGGCATTACTTTACCGAAGCTGGAAAATTCGGCCACATTACGGCTCAGACAGGACGTCAGATCTGGCTTTTTAAAGGGTATTGACGCAAGGAGTAAATGGGGGTATGATGGTAGGTGCAAAATAATTAAAACAAGAAGGGAGGTACTTTATGATTATTCAAAGCGATTCACCGTTGGCCAAAAGCGTCCATGACTTTATTGTCAAGCGAATTCAGGTGGATAAAGACGTTCCGGTTTCATATCCCTCACTGCCATTGTGGAAGAAATTCTGTGATCTGGGGTCCCGGTTGTGGTTGGATACCGGCAGCATGGAACAAGCGAAACAATTCTGGACCCCCGAATTTGCGGCCCTGACAACCAATAATACGCTGCTTAATAATGAGGTCCAGACGGGCCAGTACGACGACCTGATTTTTGAAGCGGCTGAAATGTTGGATGGGTTTAGCGAACTGACCGAACGCCAGCGCCTGCTGGAGATCGCGTTCATTCTCAACGCCACCCACGGGTTGCGGCTGGTTAGCGCCTTTAACGCGTTTGTCTCGGTCGAGGAGCATACCGATTTGGCACATAATGTTGAGGGGGCCGTGGAGTACGCCAGACGATTTCGTGACATTCACCCGACCCGGTTCATTGTCAAGCTTCCGTTTACGCCCGCCGGACTGCTGGCGACACGCAAAATATCGGCTCTTGGGATACCGGTCAATCACACGCTGAATTTTTCCGCCCGGCAAAACTACCTGATTGCTCGCATCGCCAGGCCCGCTTATGTCAACGTATTTTTGGGCCGACTCAACAGCTTTGTCAAGAGCAACAACCTGGGTGACGGCAGCTACGTCGGAGAAAAGGCCGTATTGGCTTCGCAGCGTGTTATCCGAACGCTGCGCCGAGATTTAGGGATTGCGACACAACAAATCGGCGCCAGCTTTCGGGATGCGCAGCAGGTGGCCGACCTGGCCGGGCTGGATGTCATGACGATACCGCCGAAAGTGGTGGGCGATTTTCTGGAAATGGGGCTGACGCCGGATGATATCGAGGATAAAACCAGCCGGGATTATGTTCCCGATGTCAATGATCTTTCCACTATCAAAGATGCCGGCTTGAACACACTGTGGGACGTTGATGATGCGTTTAGGGAAGCCGTTGACGCTCTTGAAAAAGAAAATCTTGATGCGCTTAAGCCGGCGGATGTGCTGACAATCTTTGCAGACCATCATTGCGCCGATGCCTTGGTGAGCTGGACTTCTGAGCAGATAGCCGTAAGCCGATCTGAGGGTAAGATTCCCAAAATTGACAATTGGAAAGATGATCTGTCACAAGGCGCTGTCGGATTGGATGCTTTAATGAATCTGGCCGGCCTGAATAGTTTTACCGCCGATCAGGAGGCCATGGACAACCGCATTGATGAAGTTCTGAGCAAACGCACGTGACCCGTTCATTTTTTTGATACACCCGGCTGCACAACAGCGCGGGAGCGCAAGCTCCCCGATTGCGTTACCACGTGCATACCGTATTCACACACAGTACTTCGATACCCACAGGGCCACGCAATCGGGCGGCCTTGTGCCGCCGCGCTGTTGCTACTTCACCGGTGCGACGCAGAAGATGTAAACGAGCGGTTCGGTGCTGTGCACGCCGCAGTCGGCGCCCGACTCCAGATACACCCGGCTGCACAACAGCGCGGGAGCGCAAGCTCCCCGATTGCGTTACCACGTGCATACCGTATTCACACACAGTACTTCGATACCCACAAGGCCACGCAATCGGGCGGCCTTGCGCCGCCGCGCTGTTGCTACTTCACCGGCGCGACGCAGAAGATGTAAACAAGCGGTTCGGTGCTGGTGTTGAGGATATTATGTTTAGTATGCGGAGGGATGTAACAGATGCGTCCCTGCCCGATGACCATTTCTTCTTCGCCGATGATGGCGGTGCCGCAGCCGGACAGGAACACGAGCAGTTCTTCCTTGTCCTCGGTGCTGTGCACGCCGCAGCTTTCGCCGGGGTGCAGATACACCCGTCCGCTCTTCATCCCATGCGTGGTCGGAGCACCGGGAATTAAACGCTGGTATCCTTTTTCATCGTTCAGTTCTACTACAAATGCTTTGTCGTCAGCCATTTTTGTTTCCTTTGTTCTTTATGTCCCCCCTGCGGGGCTTTGTTAGAGAGAGATAATTTTCCGGGGATTAATATCCCCGATTATTATTATATTACAATCCTTTCGGGATTAAAAGGATTTTTTCTTAATGATACCAAACGCATGGGGGGTACTGTTCCAGAGCAGCTTTTTGCAAGTCATAGCTTCCATTCGGCAGTCGGAAGGCCCCCAAAGGTCTCTGTCCAGCCGGCAGTCCCCGGGATATAATAAACAGTTGCTTTGTCTACACCATCAAACACCCCCGAGCCGAGGGCCGGAGCATTCCCTTTGAAATAGACAGCGGTCAAACCGGTACAGTTATGGAACGCACCTTCCTCGATGGTGGTTACACTGTCGCCAATCGTAACAGCGGTCAGGTTTTTACATTCACTAAACGCAGCCGCCCCGACGGCGGTGACGCTGTCGGGAATGGTAACACTGGTCAGACCGGTACAGCCATAGAAAGCCATGTCTCCGACAGTCGTGACGCTGTCTGGAATAGTGACGCTTGTCAGGCCGGAACAGTAAATGAAGGCACCCCCGATGTCAGTGACGCTGTCAGGAATAGTGACACTTGTCAGGCCGCGACATTTATAGAACGCGCTGCCCCCGATGGTGGTGACGCTGTCGCCAATCGTAACACCGGTCAGACTGCGACAGCCATGGAACGCACCTTCTCCGATAGTGGCGACACTGTCGGGAATGGTAATATCGGTCAGGCGGGTACAGCTTTGGAATGCTTGGATCCCGATGGTGGTGACGCTACTTGGAATAGTGACGCTGGTCAGGCTGGAACAGTCAGCGAACGCACTGCCCCCGATGGTGGTAACGCTGTCGGGAATCGTAACACCGGTCAGGTCGGAACAGTTGAAGAACGTACATCTCTCGATGGTGGTAACGCTGTCGGGAATTGTAACATCGGTGAGACCGGAACAGTAAGCGAACGCAGATTCTCCGATATTAGTAACGCTGTTGGGAATCGTAACACCGGTCAGGCTACGACAGCCATGGAACGCATTGCGCCCGATGGCGGTGACCTTAAAGCCGTCAAGTGTGTCGGGGATGGTTATCTCACCGCCGGAGCCGGTATAGCCGGTAATGCGGCAGGTACGGTCGCCAGTGTCCGACAAGCGGTAATCCCCGACCTGTTCCGGAGCAGAGACAGTCAAAGAACAGGATGATAAAAGTAGTGCTATTGAGACGACCAAAACGGATAACGGTAAATAGATAGTCCATACGGGCTTGAACGGACCGCTCTTTTTTGTTGCGTAATGTCTTCGAGTGTCAGGTGTTTGAAGTCGCATTTTTTGGCTCCTAACTTTGAGTTTCTCTTCTGTTTATATGATTTTTAAAATTTTAGCAATCTGACACTGAAACTCCAAGAAAAATCTAAAATTCCATATGGGATTTTATGTTTAGAACATAGTGCTTTTTCATAACGGTTTTTTCTTAATGATACCAAACACACGGGGATACTGTTTTGGGGTGGATTTTATTTTTTTGCAAATGATCAGCGATAATCTTACGGGCTGATCTTCTTCTGTCGGCAGGGTATATGCCAATACCCGTTCAATCTGTGCCCCCATCTGCTGGATAGCAGGGCGGGCGGCTTCCAGTTCGTTTTCTACGCCGGGGCCTTTCCAGTACAGTGCCAGTCCGCCGGGTTTGACAAACGCCAGCGACAGTTCCGCCAGCACCGGCATTGCCGCCAGCGCCCGTGCCGTGACGGCGTCAAACTGCTGACGGTAGGCCGCATGATGCGCGGTGTCTTCGGCGCGGCGGTGCAATACCGTTACATTTTTTAAGGTGAGCGTATCGCAAACCATCTGTTGAAAATGCGCCTTTTTACCCGTTGCTTCCAGAGAGACAATTTTCCAATCCGGCCGTACGATCGCCAGCGCCAGTCCCGGAAAGCCCGCCCCGGAACCGATGTCCAGTAGCGTCAGCGGTTTGCCTGTTTCCTTCGAAAGCGCGTCCAGAACCGCCAGTCCCGCCAGCGAATCCAGAAAATGCCGCACCTCGATCTGTTCCGGCGAATCAATCCGTGTCAGGTTATATTTCTGATTTTCGGCGATCAAAAGTTCCGCGAATTGGTCCAGTTTGTCACGGTGTTCCTGCAGAATTGTCTGGACATTATCAAGATTTATTTCATGTATATTCAATTAATTTCTGTAAGCAGTTATACAATTATGGCCTGAAAGGCCAACATATCTTAGCCCAGGGCAGCGCCCTGGGTCTTAAAACAACAATATCATTTTTCGCCCTGAAAGGGCAATATAAATAAAACTGCCTTTCTACCTTGCCCTTTCAGGGCGTTTATTGTTTAGGGGCATCTGTTCCCAGGGCGTTGCCCTGGGCTATATTACACAGGCCTTTCAGACCATAAATTATATTCTTACAAATTTACGCCGTTCATGCTTTCTGCAACGCCAGCGTATAGGTCTTACGGCCTTCTTTCATGTATTTTCGTTCGTAATTGGTACCGACGACCTCGCCTTCCCGTGCTCCGGCGGGGCGGATGAACTCAATCTCTTTGACGGCTCCCCGCTCAATGGCCCGCCCAGCGACCTCGGTCATCTGCTCGAAATAGTCCGCATGATCCGTGGCCATATTGATGATGCCATCAGGGATCAGGATCCGCTGCAGTTGCACCAGATTCTCATCGCAGAAAAACCGTCGCTTGTGATGTTTCTTTTTCGGCCACGGGTCGGGGAAATACAGATGAAACACGTGAATCGCCGCGTCCGGGATATGCTCAGTAATGAAAGCGGCCGCATCCGTTCGCATGAGGCACACATTACCTATGCCCCATCTTCCTATTCTATCTACGGCATATTTATAGTATTTGTTTGCCCACTCGATCCCAAAAAAATTTTTTTCCGGAAACATCGTTGCTTCTTCAAGAAGAAACGTCCCCTTGCCGCTGCCGACCTCTATCTCGACGGGGGCCGAGCGGCCGAAAATATCATCGAAATCGAGCTTTCCAACGATATTTTCAGGTTCAATCGAGATATTCAGATACTCATTGAGGACACGTTTTGCCATGGATTTTGTCCTTGTGCATAGTAACACGAACACATTTACTTTTTTGGAGCAGGCCTATTTTGTCTATAATTCCGGTTAAGTCAAGCATTCTCCTGCTCGAAGAACATATACAAGAAGAACCCGCCACGGATTGGCAGCGTATAGATGGTATGGAAGCGGTAAATATACCAATACATTCGGGTGCTGTAACTGAAATGATACGACCCATCCTGACATTACGGAAGAAACGGATTTTAATCGACGTGGACACGCAAAGGGATTTATTCCTGGCCGACGGCAATGCGTGTGTGCGTAATCACCGCAGGGTTCTGGCCAATATCCGCCGCGTCATGGCATGGACCCGCCGCGACCAGATCCGTATTATTTCAACGATCCAGTGCCGTAATGCCAACTCGCATGATGCTGATTTCTGCATATCGGGCACTCCCGGCGTTTGCAAAATCCCTTATACGCTTCGTAATCGCAGAGTGACTTTCGATTCCAGTGATACAACGGATTTCCCCCGTGACATCCTCCAGAACTACGATCAGCTCATTCTTTGTAAACGCACCATAGACCCGTTTGATGAACCCCGCGCAGAGCGTATTCTGACCGAGGCCAAAGCGTCTGAATTTGTGATTATCGGCGGCCCCACCGAAACTGCCGTACTGTACACCGTACTGGGGTTGTTGACGCGGGGCAAGTCTGTCACGGTCATTGTGGATGCGTTGGGATCCCATGAAAAATCGCCCGCGGAAATCGCCCTTCGAAAGATGCAGGCCAAAGGCGCCCGGCTGACCGACAGCAAATCGCTTTTTGGCAATTCCCGTCTTCAATTGGTGAATGCCTGTGAGTGTGAACGCTGCCGCGGCCGCATTCACAGCAGTGCCTCTTAATGCCAATCCCAATAAAAACTGCGCTTGCTGTGAGGCGATGTAGTGTTGCGACCGCAAGTTACAAATTGACTCGCGGGATTTTACTGCCCTGAAGGTTTATATTTATACAGATTTTCCAACCCCCGTATTTCCGGCGCATCGCTCCGCCCCAATCCGCGCATTTCGACAGGCCTGCTTTTCGTTCAGGTTCTCTCGGTCAGGTATCGAACAGCATAAACGACCCCCCCAGGGTCGTTTATGCCATTCGTGGAGGTGATGATGAGGTTTGTGCCTCAAATAATTTACACGGAAGCATAACTTTGAGTTGCGAGCTGGATGGATGTTTAATCCGGTTCATGAGCCGTCTCAGCGCTTCGGCCCCAATCCGAAGCGCCGGGACGGTAACACTGGTCAGTTTGGGGCATCCGAGTGTGTTGTCTTCGCTGTCATCAAATCCGACGATTGATACATCTTTTGGTATCACATACCCCCGATCAATAAGCCCTCGGCTAAGCAAATATCCCACCCAATCGCTGGCACAGATCCACGCTCGAACCCCATTTTTCATTCGTCGGATTACGGATTCAATCTGTCCAGTCAAAACAATTTCTTTATCTTCCAGATGTGCAGGTGACACATCGATTACATTTGCAAGATCCAGTCCGATACCCAGCTTGGTCAACGCGGCGACATAAGCGCTGAAACGTGTCCTGGCGTAATAAACCTGGCCGCAGTTGCCCATGAAACCGATTTGCCGATGCCCTTGAGAATAAAGGTGTTCGGCTAATTTCTCAATGCCCTGCGCTTCATCAGCAAGGATAATATCCATGCGGGTATCCTGGTAAGAATTCTGGATCGAAACACACGGCACCTGAGCGTTCAATCGGGCGACGACTTCTTCGGGCCAGTGGTTGGCCAGGATCAGCCCTGACATGTTGCCGTCGCGCAAGGCCGGCGGCTGGTGTTCTTTATTGAGAATGAGATGGCAATCGTCTTCCCCGACATAATGCAGAATCAGTGAGACATTCATTTTTGCGCATTTCTCGGTCATGCCTGCAAAATAATTGGTGTGTTGCCATTCATGGATTTTACGAAGGATGAGGACCCCCACCGTGTAACATTTTGTTTGTTCCTCATCCAGAAATGCCTGCTGGCCCCCGCTTCCATGGTTAGTGTAGCCGAGTTGGCTGGCCATATTCACCACACGTGCCTTGGTTTCATTGTTAATATCCGAATAGTCCCCCCGCAGGGCCTTGGAAACGGTTGCAACAGACAATTTAAGACTGTCGGCGATATCTTTCTGGTTGATCTTGTTCTTACTCATGTCTGTTAATATAGCCAGTTTATCGAAAAATGTCAACTGAAAAAACGAAAATTTTTCGTAAAAGCGAAATATTATATGTGTGCTTTGTGCTTCTGATTTAATTCATAGATATGTAAAGGGTTGTAATGCAATGAGTTACATCAACAAAGTAACATCTAAAACCGTTTTTGCCGAGTACCGAAATTCTTTCGATATTTAAAAAGCAGGGATGGAAAAATTCGGAAAATTTCGAAAGTCGAAGGCGTTTTAAGAGTTTAAAACCGTGTTGATTTTGTCTTTTCGGCAATGCGAATTGTCTGTCGCGACACCTCTGAGTTATCGGAACTCTCCGAATGAAAATCACGATTTATTGTCCTTCCAGGGCGGAAAATTCCGGTTTCGATATTTTGTATTTTTTCAGGTTAATGGGGTTATTTGGATGTCCGATTTCTAAGGTAACGAATGATGGTCCCTCCGTGGTCCCTTCGGGACAAGGGCCGGTTCGGCAAATAGCGTGTGAGATAAAATGCGATCTTATTCAAGTTTAGGAATGAAGTTTTTACTGGCGATCGGGTTGTGTTCGACGGCCTTCTCCCTGTTTTTGGTTTACCAGACATGGAAGAGTAGCCAGGATTCCCTGCAGCAGATGCTGGGGCAGCAGGCCGAATTGGCCATGGCTTTTGAGGTTGCTTTAGAAGAGGCCAATACGTTGGCGGATTCGCCCGAAAACAGAGATGCGTTTAACCGTTCCGAACAAAAAACAGAACGGCACAGCCAAATGGTAAAAGCGATTTTCGAAGAAGTTCAAAAACGCTATCCTAATGTCATCATACGGGCCAAGGGTGAGCAATTAGCCAAAATACTCCGGCAGGCCAGTTCGGAGGCGCCTCGAATCTATCGTTTGTTTGATAACAACCCGACACTGGAATCGATGGACCAGGTTATTAAACTGAATGATCGAAATTATCTGACCAAATTCAGGATGAACCGAAACGACGTCTCGCTGACAAATCCCCACGCCGAGCTGCGCATGATCGCCATTCCGCTGGAGGGCTATCAAAGCCAGGTCAACGAACTGACCCTGCAGCGGTTTTCAAAATTAATGTTTGCGCTTCTGGCTTTATTGGCGGGCATTTTCTGTTCTTTTGAACTGCTTGTCGGACGGCCCATCAGGAAGATTACGGCCTATTTTCGAAATGCGACCCAGCAGGGGCAGGAAGGTCTTTTCCAGCCGCTGAAGGTCACATCGAATGATGAAATCGGACTTCTTGCCGACAGCTTTAACTGTTTGGGGCAGAAACTGCAGGGCCTGTATGAGACGCAGGAAACCAAGGTCCGCAAACGCACCTTTGAACTGCAACAGGCCAACATCAAACTCCGGCACAAAGTCATGGAATGTCGGGAGGCCGAAGAACGCGCCAATATCCTTGCCCGCGAAGCGACCTCCGCGAATCGTGCCAAATGCGAGTTTCTCGCGAATATGAGCCACGAACTTCGAACCCCGATGAACGCTATTATGGGCTTCAGTGAGGTGCTTTCCGATGACGTGCTAACCGAAGAACATCAGTCGTATATTGATATGATTACCGAAAGCAGTAAAAATCTACTCCATCTGATCGATGATATTCTGGATTATTCGAGAGCCGAGTCCGGAAAACTGGATATCAACATTCGTGAGTGTCGGGTCGGGAGTTTGATTGCTGAGATCGAATCGATGCTTCGTCCGATTGCGTCTAAAAAGAACATCGCTTTTGAAGTGCTCCAGTGCGATATGATTCCGGAAACCATCCGGACGGACCCGCTGCGATTGCGGCAATGCCTGATCAACCTTATCGAGAACGCCGTCAAATTCACGGAGACCGGATATGTCTATGTGGATGTTGGCCTTGTGAATCGTGACGGCGAGGCGTTTCTGCAACTCGCTGTTGAGGATACGGGAATCGGAATTGCCGAGGACAAAATCTCGTTGATTTTTGAGTCCTTTACGCAGGCAGACAGCGCAGCGACCCGAAAATACGGGGGAACCGGCCTTGGTCTTGCGATCACCAGGCGATTGGTGACACTCCTGGGCGGTCGGATTTCCGTCGTCAGCACGGAAGGCAAGGGTTCCGTCTTTACCTTAGAAGCACCGACAGGCGTTCAATGGCCTGATACGAATATGCCGCTTTGGAATAAATATTTTCCCGTTGATGAAATTAATGAGATGCTCCAAACAGAGAAAGGGTCCGTAATGTATAATGGAAAAGTTTTAGTCGCGGAGGACAATCCGTCCAATCAGAAACTCATCGCCATCCTGCTGCAAAAAATGGGGTTGGACGTCTCGCTTGCGGATGACGGCCTGGAGGCGGTTGAGCAGTGCGGCCAGCAGACGTTTGATGTGATTCTGATGGACATGCAGATGCCTAACCTGAACGGCTATGACGCGACACGTCAGTTGCGCAGCCAGGGGGTTCAGACGCCGATTATCGCGGTGACCGCCAACGCCATGACCGGCGACGAGCAAAAATGCATGAGCGTCGGCTGTGACGGCTATTTATCCAAGCCGATTGATCGCAAAAAGCTCGAAGAGATGATCGCACAACATCTGAGTGTTCAGGCCGCCGGATAAGTACATGCTGTCGAATCGGATGGTCCAAAATATGTCCAACTGAAAAAGTTAGATAATTAACAAAAAAGTACTTGCGTTTGCCGGTTGGGCACATATAATGCTGAT
>Ga0272441_10005854_pt1 | contig 21047 bp, 18 predicted proteins | sample SSMProp6N_FD_193582 | JGI IMG/M metagenome (GOLD analysis project Ga0272441, IMG submission 193582) | Marine sediment archaeal communities from Little Sippewissett salt marsh, Falmouth, MA, United States - SSM-Prop-6N | ecosystem: Environmental > Aquatic > Marine > Wetlands > Sediment ...
CTTGTATGACCACGCATGATAAAAATCTGATTCAGAAAGTTCTTAAGTGGATTGAATACGCTGAAGATGATTGGTTTGCAGCACAGCAAGGGGTTAAATCAAAAACGAAGTATCCTACCAGAATTATTGCTTTTCATTCTTAGCAATGTACCGAAAAGTACTTAAAAGCATATTTGGTTTTCCATGGAATAGATATTCCATATACACATAACATTGGTAGATTACTGTTATTATGTGAAAGAATTGATTTATGTACTGAAGAGATAATTGAGGTTAAAATACTTACACCTTATGCCATTACACTCAGATATCCGGGGAATGAAGATGATATAACAGAAATTGAAGCTGATCAATCGGTGCAAATCGCTGAGAAGTTGAGGGCTTCATGAGAGAGAGGTTCAAGCAGGAGGGCTTGGCACTCTCTTAAGAAATACTTGGTGTGTGCAAGATCAAAAAATACTCTGTGGATGTGGTCTGTTGCATTTCCACCTGCATTAATATATATTTGTTTTTAGTATTAACCAAAGGAAAATAGTTTAATTTTTTCGATTGTTTCTGTAAACTAATACCGATAATTAGCTTAAAGAAAAAAGCAGGGAATTATTGCAAAATGAAGAATAAAGTGGATTTGAAACATTATAAGGATAGAATAAGGTCTTTTTGTAAGAAACATCATATCCGAAAATTGTCTTTGTTCGGCTCTTATTTGCATGAGAATTTTGAAACTGATAGCGATATTGATTTTCTTGTGGAGTTCGAAAAGAACCATAAACCCGGGTTAATAAATTTATCCGGTATGGAGATTGAACTATCGGAAATCCTCGGTCATAAAGTAGATTTGAGGACACCGGAAGATCTCAGCCGATATTTTCGTGAGGAAGTTATTGATGAAGCGGAATTAAAATTCCAGGAAAGCTGATGTAATTCGATTACAGCATATGCTGGACAGTGCCCTTGAGGCAATTTCCTTTGCAAAGGGGAAAACCAGAAAATCTCTCGAATCAGACAGGATGTTAGTTTTATCCCTCGTTAAATCTATCGAAATCATTGGTGAAGCAGCTTCAAAAGTAACGGATGAATTTCGACTAAATTATGAACAAATTCCATGGATAAGCATTATCAATATGCGAAATAGGCTAATCCATGCGTATTTCGATATAGATCTCGATATCTTATGGAACACTGTTATCGAGGATCTCCCACCTTTAATAGATAAGCTCGAGACGTTATTTAAATTGATAAAAACACCTTAATATCTAAGCATATTATCTTTATATCTACAGTTGATTTTTGTGGTGCATTAATATATATTTGTTTTGAGTATTAACAAAAGGGAAATTGATATGCCTATTATTATTTCAGATGAGATCCTCAAATCGACAAAAATGACTGATGATGAATTGCTTCAGGAAATCGCAATTCTGCTGTTTCAAAAAGAGAAGCTGACTTTGGGTCAAGCAAGTAAACTAGCAAAATTAGATCAATTGCAGTTCCAACATCTTTTGGCAAGCAGAAAAATTCCTGTTCATTATGATGTCGAGGAATTTGAAGAAGATTTGAAGACTTTGAAAGCTATAGATTGAGGTTATCTTATATATGTTGAAGGCAAATATTGATATTGAATACTCAAAAATTGTTAGTTTTTGTAAAAAATGGGGTATTAAAGAGTTTTCCATCTTCGGTTCTGTCCTGCGGGACGATTTCAATTCCGAAAGCGATATTGATGTGATAATAGATTTTGATGAGAGCAGAGCATATACTCTGTCTGAATGTGTCAGAATGGAAGTCGAATTAGAGGATATCTTCAATCGTAAAGTCGATTTGATTTGGAAACGCTCGATTGAAAAAAGCGAGAATTATATCCGACGTAAGCATATTTTAGATTCCGTCGAGGTGTTATATGTGGCGTGATGATGCTTATTTGCTGGATATGCTCATAGCAGCCAAATCCGCAAGTGAATTTACATCAGGAATTGAATGGGATGAATTTGAAAACAGCAAATTACATTATCATGCAGTTGTGAATACTCTCGGAATAATCGGTGAATGTGCGAGAAAAATTTCCAAAGAATTCAAGAATACACATCCCGAAATCAAATGGGATGAAATAATCGAATTAAGAAATAAGTTGATCCATGAATACTTTCGCATTGAACCTTCGCTTGTATGGAATTTTGTTCAAACCTCCATTCCGAATTTAATAGAGCAAGTCGAAGGGCTCGTACCACCGGAAGAAAAGTGACAATAATAAAACCTTGATTATTGTCGTATCAGCTATTTTAAAAATTCTAAGGGAGAATGTGTAGGTGCAATTATTTCAATATTGCATTTTGAGGTGCATTAATATATATTTGTTTTATAAAAATGTATGAGGGAGTTTGGTTTGGATGTTGTTGTATAGAATTAAATTCTCAAATCAACAAGGAAAACTGTTGTGAATATTGTAAAAATATTATGCGTTAAAAATTAAATAAGAGTTTTTCAATGAGTAAAAAAAAGAAAAGTCAAAAAGTAGATTACGAAGTGTTTAATTATGGACCAATCAAAATGGAAAAAATAGGAAGAGAAATAAACATTTCGACAAATTGGAGAAAGAAACCACAATTTGAAGAATACAGAGAGCAAGTTGCAGAAAATCGTTCTAACCTTAAAATAGAAATCGATACTAAAATTAAAGAATTAGTAGAAATAATAAAAAACAACGATCCTTTTTCTTTACTTGTATTCATGTTTGCGAAAAACTGTTTTATTGACTTTGAATCATATAAAGAATCAAGTCATGAAGGATATGAATGTTTTGTCGAGTATTCTCAAAGCCTAATTCTAAGCCAGGATTTTCAGTTTAGACCTAAGATAATTACAGATGAAACAATTGAAAAATATGAAAAATTAATAAATGAAATGATTCCTGATGTCTTCTGGTTTTTTGGTTCCGATCCTAGAATAAATAAAAAAAATCATTTAGAAAATGAATTACGTATCCAATGTTTATTACAATATTTATTTGTAAGAGGAGATTCATATCCCAAACACTATATTGAAATGATTTCGGAACATTATAAAGAATATAACGATTTTTATGAAAACAATTTCGGACTTGATTCGAATCATATTATTGCTAATTTTTTGGAAATTAAACAACAAATAAGTTCAAATCTGAATCATGAAATTAAAAATAAAGACATGGAAAAATTACTTGTTAATGGAAAATTTGATCAATTTAATTCAAAAGTAAAATCTCTTTTTGAAGTAAAACAGAATGCAAATTTAAAATTCGATTTCTTAAAAATGATTAGTTCCAAGATTGGAGATAATCAAATTTTTAAAGAGAATAAAGCTTTTAGTCTTTGGCCAATAAATGATTCGATAATATATAAAAAACCTCTAATTGAGTATGATAAAAAATTTTACTGTTTCAATCCAATTCTGATGTTTAGGAATATAGACTACATTTTAGAAAGTTGGATAAAAACATTAGATAATGATTTTTATCATGGTGGATATCAAAATTCAAGAGCTGCCTATTTAGAAAAAAAGGGGATCGAATATTTAAGTCAAATACTTAAAGGTGCTAATGTATATCAAAATCTCGTTTATGATGGTGGTGAAACTGATGGTCTTATTTTATTTGACAATTGCATCTTTATTGTGGAAGCAAAAGCTGGTGAATTTTCTACTATAGCAAGAAGAGGAGAATTTAAAAAAAGAGATATCGAGAAACTAATAGAGGATGCATATAATCAAGCTATTCGTACAAAAAATTATATCGACAAAAATGCAACACCAACTTTTAAAATTAAAGATACAGGTAAAATTTTTGAATTAAAAAATAAACAAGATTATAGATATGTATTTTTTATAAATATAACTCTCCAGAAATTAGGACACATAGCTACAATGCTAAGTTCATTGAAGGTTTTTAATTTTATTCAAGGAAAGGAATGGATTTGGTCTGTTTTTATTAATGATCTTAGGGTGATAGCGGAGTTAATAGAATCTCCTTCAATTTTTATTCATTATTTAAAACGCAGGATAAAAGCTTATGATTATCCATTTCATTCTCCAGATGAATTAGATTTTTTTATGTTCTACTATTATGAAGGATTATTTTTTGAGAATGAAAATTTAAAAGACTTTCATATGTTAACTCCATCTGGTTATACAGAAAAACTTGATCGTTATTATGATTATCAAGCTGGTTCTGTATCAAGTGGAGAAAAACCAAAGTTGCAAATTTCAGATGAGTATAAAAAGCTGATAATGGATATTGAAGCGACGCAAAAATTTGGTTTTACAACTGTAACAACATATCTCCTTGATTTTGATAGCACAGAACATCAAAGAATTTTAGATACCATAAAATCTACAAAAGAAATTTCTTTTAATAAAGGTTGCCAAAGTAGTTTCACATTGCAATTTGATTGTTGTCTGATGGGATTGGTTGTTTTTATAACACATAATAGCTTTAATTTTAACGAAATAGATAATTATTGTTATCTTAAGATGTATCAAACAAAATATCCTGAATGGATTGCAATAATGATTAAATATAAGATGGATGGGACAAGGGATTTAGATTTTAAGATATACAATAAAAAATGGCAATTTGACCAAGAAATGGAAAAGAAACTTAAATATTATCAAAAATTAACAGTTCAAGAATACTTAAAAAATCATAAAAAGATTGGTCGTAATGACATTTGCCCTTGCGGAACTGGATTGAAATACAAAAAATGTTGTGGTAGATAATTCATTATGGATTCATTTAATCCTTTTTATTTTGTCAATCGAAGACGATTGACCTACCGATATAGACATGGTCGAGGATGAAGATAGATTAGATAAGAAAGGGATTTCCGGATTTACAAAGAGCTGGCGTCACCTACCCCATTTTCAGATACCGAATGCAGTATATTTTATTACATCAAGGTGCAGATTAGATCAATCAGGTCAACACATTGAGTTACTTCCCGAAGAAAGAGATATTGTATTCGATGCAATAAAATTCTTGGACGGGAAAAAGTATGATTTATACGCAGTGGTCGTTATGCACGATCATTTTCATCTGATAATCCAACCCACAAAAAAGCAGGATAAATCATTTTTTTCAATTTCAGAAATTATGCACAGCATCAAAGGTTTTTCTGCACATAAAATAAACGAGTTAAATCACAAATCGCCCATAACTGGTAACAAAATCAGTAGGATAATCGTCCCCGATTGTCCAGTCCCCGTTTGTCCAATATCCGATTATCAAAAAAACAATAAACACAAGGGTCAAATCTGGCAGCACGAGAATTTCGATCGAGTAATCAGAGACGAAATGGAATTGTTTCAAAAAATCGAATATATAATGAATAATCCGCTAAAAAAGGGTTTGTGCGTTTCAAAAGATCATTACAAATGGTTATACATCAAGTAGGATAATCGTCCTCGATTGTCAAATCCTCGTTTGTCCAATCCTCGATTGTCCAGTCCCCGATTGTCCAGTCCCCGATTGTCAAAAAATCGAATATATAATGAATAATCCGCTAAAAAAGGGTTTGTGCGTTTCAAAAGATCATTACAAGTGGTTATACATCAAGTAGGATAATCGTCCTCGATTGTCCAATATCCGTTTGTCCAGTCCCCGATTGTCAAAAAACCGAATATATTATGAATAATCCGCTAAAAAAGGGTTTGTGCGTTTCAAAAGATCATTACAAGTGGTTATACATAAAGTAGGATAATCGTCCCCGATTGTCCAATATCCGATTGTCAAATCCTCGATTGTCAAATCCTCGATTATCCATGAATAAATTTGTTACAACCTGCGAAATCCTCTGACCCTTGTAAATCCGCGGTTCAGCCTTCTTTGTGTCTATTCGTCAAATTCGTCTGGATTCGTGTTGTTCTTCTCCTCTCCCCTTTCAATACTCCCCCCCACAGACTATAATATTAAAATGCGAATTTTACTGACAAATCCACCCTGGAAAAAGGGAAACTATTATGGTGTGAGGGCAGGTACCAGGTGGCCCTTTTTGACCGAACTTCCCAAAACCCAGCGGATTCCCGATTATATACCCTTCCCCTTCTTTCTAGCATATACCGCTTCCCTTCTAAAGGAAAACGGATTTGACGTGAACCTTATCGACGCCGTCGCCCTCGGTATCGACGATGATAAATACCTCTCAATGGTTGCCGATTTTCAACCGGAACTCATGATTCAGGAGACATCGACTCCCTCGATAAATACGGATATAAATATTGCAAACAGGGCTTACGATGAATGTGAATGCAAAAACATAGCTCTTTCGGGTCCACATGTCTCGATCTTTCGTGAAAATGTCCTGAAAGATAACCCAAATGTCTCGTTTTTACTCATTGGTGAGTACGAAATGTCCTCTTTAGAACTCGCTTTGGCTCTAAATGGCTCAGGCTCCCTCGAGGATATCAAAGGTCTCGTTTTCAGGAAGGGAGACAAAATTGAACTGAACACGCCACGTGGTTTATTGGACGACCTCGACTCCCTCCCCCTCCCCGCTCGCGACCTGCTGCCAATGCCTAATTACCGGGACTATTTCTGTGATATGCCCCAGCCGACCGCCCAGATCTGGGCGAGTAGAGGATGTCCCTTCGGCTGCATCTACTGCCTCTGGCCTCAAGCACTTTACAACTCCAGGAAATACAGGGTTCGAGACCCGGTCAGGGTCACTGACGAGATGAAAATTATCGAAGATAAATATAACCCGGGTTCCATCTTCTTTGACGACGATACATTCAATATTGGCAAGGCTCGGATGCTGAAACTCGCATCTGAAATTCAGGCTCGTGGAATCAAGACGCCGTGGGCAGTTATGGCTAGACCTGATACTTCCGATGAAGAAACCCTCAAAGCCTTGAAATCAGCGGGAATGCGGGCAATCAAATACGGTATAGAATCCGGAGATCAATCAATTCTGAAGCAATCGGGCAAATCCCTGAATCTTTCTAAAGCCATGGAAACCGTGAATATCACGAAGAAACTCGGGATTAAAACCCATCTGACGTTTACTGTAGGATTACCGAACGAGACAGATAAGACGGCGATGAAGACGCTTCAATTTGCATTGAAGATGAATCCCGATTCGGCTCAATTTTCAATCTGCACGCCGTTTCCGGGCACTGAATATTTTGAACAGGCCTCTCGAAAAAAGTATATAGATTTCAATGATTATTCAGACTTTGACGGTGCTGGTAAAGCAGTTATCAGGACGGAAGAACTCAGCAGCGTGGATCTGGAGAAAATTCTTTCAAAGATGCAGGCAGCGTGGAGGCGTCACAAGCTTTTTCGAATAATCTCTCATTTCGATCTTCGAGCGTTTATGCGCTTTTTCGACAACCCGAAAATTGTTGTGAAAAAGCTCTTATCCCTCGTGAAGTAAGCTTTTGTGAAATATCAGGAGAGCAGGTTATATTTTTTCATTTTTGTTCTCAGCTGTTTTCTTGAAATCTTGAGCAGGACAGATGCTTTTGTTTGATTCCACTTGGATTTTTCCAGTGCCTTAGTAATAATCTCCTTCTCCATTTTCCTGAGGTCGAGACCTTCTGGAGGTATGCTGATATCCTTTGTAAGTTCGGTGGAATCTAAACCTTTTGCAATACCCTTTCTTATGTTAGCGAGAGTAATCTTATTGAAGGTACACATTACAACAGCTCGTTCGATGGTGTTTTCCAATTCCCTGACATTACCGGGCCAATCGTAAGACATGAATGAATCAATGACCCTTTGATCAAAACCGCTGATCTCTTTGGAGTTTTCGGTACAGTATTTCTGGAGAAAATGTTCAGCGAGAAACGGGATACTTTCTTTTCTTTCTCTAAGAGGAGGAATGTTAATTGTGACCACATTCAACCTGTAGAAAAGATCTTCCCTGAATGATCCTTTTTCTACTTCTTCTTCGAGTTTTTTATTCGTTGATGCAATGACCCTGATATCGACGGCGATGGATTCTGAACCGCCGATTCTCGTGAGTATTCTTTCCTGGAGTATACGCAGTAGTTTCAGCTGCATATTCTGAGATATTTCACCGATTTCATCCAGGAATATTGTGCCAGTATCAGCGAGTTCGAATTTACCTTTTTCCGCTTTATGAGCGCCGGTGTAAGCGCCTTTTTCATGTCCGAAGAGTTCATTTTCCAGTAGAGTTTCCGGGATAGCAGCGCAATTAATAGTAATAAATGGTCTTGCAGATCTATCGGATGTATAATGGACAGCCTGAGCGATTAACTCTTTTCCGGTGCCGCTCTCGCCCATAATCAGGATATTAGCCTTTGAATTTGCGACTTTTTGAATGGTATCGAAGATCTCGTTCATTTTGTCGCTTTTGCCCACGATATTTTGAAACGAGTATGTGCTTTTCAATTTTTTGCTAAGAGTCGCATTTTCTTCGACAAGTCTCTTTTTTTCAGTAGCTTCTTTTATAAGCACGAGCATCTCATCGTAGTTGACAGGTTTTGTAAGGTAGTTGTAAGCACCCAGTTTCATAGCTTCGACAGCCATTTCTATGCTTCCATAAGCAGTGATGAGCACGACAGGAATGCTTGGATCTTTTTCTTTTACCATTTCCAAGACTTTCAGTCCATCCATACCGGGTAGGAGATAGTCTGTAATGACCACATCGATTTGATTTTTTTTCAATTTGGAGATAGCTTCCTCTCCGGTTGTAGCAGTAATGACCCCATATCCTTCTCTTTTTAAGACAGCGGAGATGACATGGAGGATGTTTCTTTTATCATCAATGACTAAAACATGTCTCATTTTCTTTTCCCCATTAAAATTTTTTTATTATTGAATTGGTAATTGAATAGTAAAAGTGCTTCCTTTATCAGTATTGTTTTTAACTTCAATTGTTCCATAGTGGTTTTTAATAATTTTTTCGGTAATAGCGAGACCCAGACCGCTTCCTTTTGCTTTGGTCGTGAAAAATGGTTTGAAGAGTTTATCCATTGATTCTATTTCGATTCCCTTACCAGAATCTGATATGTCTATTGTAGCTGAAGATTCATAGTTTAGAAGGAAGAATTCCTGTTTTGATAATCTTCTCCTCAAACCTTCTTCGCTATTTACGTGAGCGTCCAGTGTAGATATGTATGTTTTGACAGATAAAATCCCACCATCAGGCATAGCGTCTAATGCGTTGATAACCAGGTTCATGATAGCCTGTTTAATTTGAGAGCTATCGAAATTGAATTTTGGTAAACCCTCGTATAGATCAAATTTTGTATTAATAGATGCTTCATCGATCTCTGCTCTCAAGACTTTGAACGTATCTTTAATAATGGTATTGATATCGTTTTCCCTGACGTTCGGAGGCATTGGTTTTGCGAATGTCAGCAGGTTTGAAGTAAGATTAAAGAGTCTGTCGGTTTCTTCCATAATGATGTTCGTAAATTCGGTAACAATATCGCTTTCAATTGTTTTGGAAAGGTATGCGGCGGAACCCGAGATAGCATCGAGTGGATTTCTGATCTCGTGAGCGACCCTTGTAGCCATTTCTCCAATAGCAGCAAGGCGGTCGAGATCCATCATTTTATCGAGCATATTTTTAGTATCCGTAACATCTTTAATATAGACGATTGTCTGAGTAACGTCCTTATTTTCATTTATAATAGGGAATGAATAAACATCATAGTGAATTTTTTTTCCACCCGGTTTTCTAGCTCCAGTGTAATATGAGACATTTACCTTACCTGTTTTGAAAGTTTGTAAAGCCGGGCAGTCTGGACATGGTTCATTTCCTCTTTTATATGCAATATAGCACTTTTCCATGAGAAGTTCATCGACTTCTTTATCCAGTATGAATTTTTCGCTATCATTGAAATTCAGGATATTGAAGTTTTTATCTATAATTACAATTCCATCGGTAATACCATCAAAGATAGCCTGCAATTTGTCTTTGCTATCTAGAATTTCCCTTTCAAGTTCGACATTTTCCTTTGCTATATGTCTATAAAGAGCCATAGTCAGCAAGACAAAGATAATGATAGGCAGGGTATTTCCGAGGACTCTGAAATATCGTGTAGGTTCACCATATGTGATAGTTGCGTATAGATTGAGATATTTCGAAAGGAACCACAGGCTATATGAAGACATCAAAAAATATTTTGCGTGTCTTGTAGTATTCATTATAGTAATCATGATTGTAAGCAGGAGTAAACTATCAACAATCTTCAGCACGGGATCACCCCAGTGCTGGTTAAAATCAAATCTAAAGCTGTTATTTATCCTTGAAACGAAAGCAAGGATAATAATGAAGTCAATAGAAAAAAGGATTAGCAAAGATAAGTTTAATCCTTTTATAATTTTGTTTTTATCCTTGATAATCTGATGGAGAAACGCAGCAACCAGAAGAATGAATGCAAACTGCTCGGGAATGTTTTCCAGAATGGAGAATGTAGGTTCTGATTTAAGGAAATGATGCAACGAGAATAAAGGGATAGAAGTTGAAGTTTTTTTAATAACTTCTATACCGAAAACCAGGGTTAGCAGAAGTCTTTGGACTGTCAAGATAAAAAATGCAATGGTTAGAAAAAGGTAATAGGGTTCAGAAGTTCTTTTTCTTTCAGAGTTAACCATCAGGAATATCAAGCTGGTAAGTATGAAACAAATAAAGTGCGAAAAGAAAATCCCATTAGCCATATAGAAGAATTTGATCATTTTGTTCAAAATGATCTGGGATAAATTCAAAGGTTTGAATTCAGTATAGAAATAATCTTCTTCACTTAATTTAATATTGCTCTGTTCTGGTATTTGAGCGAAGATGTCGGTAATAAAAAGAGTCGAAAGAAGAATAAGGATAATAAGAAAGAATAATTTAATCTTTTTATCAGCAATATTAAATTTCATGAGTGATCGATAAATCCTGTTGAAATATATGACCTGAAATAGTAGGAAGATTTGACAAATGAGTAAGCTTTTTTATACCTGTCAATTTCCTGGTCTGTCAAAGAATCCTGTTCGAATTTTTTCAAGATGTTATATTTTCTATCAGCAAGTTGAACATGCAGGTTCAGGTATTCCATTGAAGCCAGAGATCTCATTCTATAGGATTCAACATGTTCTTCAATTTTTTCAGCGGACTTGCCGTAGAATTTTTTAATGAATCCTTCCTCTTTTCCGATCAAGAAACAATGTTTAAGGGCAAAATATCCGACCTTTGATTCATCGTACAGTATGTCCAGATGCTCGAGAAAGTTTTTATTGTCTTCCGGTTTTTCCTTCAGGTAAGCCATAGCAAATTTTGCATTGAAAATTGTTTGTTTCAACAGGAAGATAATATTTATAATGCTCTTATCCTGTGGAGAAAAGATCAATTTGAGATCTCTTGTTTCAAGCATTTCTCTTGCTCTGTCATAAAATGCATCTCTTCTACCAAGAAGAGGAGCTTTATTAATTTCTAACGTCATATGAAATCTTTCTATTAATGTTATTGGCTCATTTGGAACAATTAATAAGATTATGAATATTTCTATAACTAATGATCAGTTACATCTTTTTAGTAAAAAACCAAGTAACCCTATCTATTTAAGTGCCAGGATTATTTTATTTCCAGAATAATTATAACTATGTCAACAAAAAATTTCAAGAAAAATGTTCCAAAAAGGACAAAATGAAAAAAACAAGAATTATTTTTTTGTCCATTTGAAGATATTTTCAATCCATTTTTCCGGTATTATTACTTCCCCCAGTGAAACGTTAGGTTTATTTTCACCGTGGAAGTCGCTGCCTCCAGTTTTTATAAGTTTGTATTTATCAGCAAAATAGATTAGATCATCCTCAATTTTTTCGTTTTCTTTTTCAGTGATTGGAGTTTTTCTCGAAACCTTGTTATAAGGGTACATGACTTCAAGACCCTGCAATCCTTCATCTATAAGTTGCACAAGGAGTTTTTCTATATTGCTATCGCAATCCGGCAGAGCGGGATGAGCCCAAACAGCGAATCCTCCAGAATCCTTAATCAATTGAATTGTTTGAGAAGTTGTCATTTTAACCCTCGCAACATAAGCGGGTTTTCCTTTAGCAAGGAATCTGTGGAAAGCATCATCGAGATTTTTTGTAACACCCGCTTTAGTAAGTGCGATTGCAACATGTGGTCTTCCCAGTGTACCAGATGAGGAAATTTCTGAAATTATATTTTCAGGAATATGGATACCAAGTTCATTTAACCTGGCAATAATTTTAGGAATTCTCTCCCCTCGCCCTTTTCTATAATTTTCAAGTTTTTCAATCAAAGGCTGGCAATCTGGATCAATGAAGTAACCAAGCAGATCTATTGATCTTTCCCCCGCAAAGCTTCCAATTTCAACAGCAGGGATAAAATTAATTCCTTCTTTTTTAGCAGCTTTAATACCCGGTTTAACACCATCAATGCAATCGTGATCTGTTATAGCCATTGTCTTCATGGAAAGTTTTTTACCGAGTTCTATAATTTCTTCAGGGCTGAAAGTCCCATCCGAGAAAGTACTGTGAATGTGTAAATCGTGTTTCGAATTAGTTGTCATTTTTCATTCTTTCGAGAATTAATTATTTAATTTTAAATCACTCTTTATTTTTTGATGAAAACCAATCAATATCCAAGCCATAACCCCAAAAAACGGGTTTATTGTTATGATGCCATTGTTTATTATCAGCACATTTTAGTTCTCTTTTTATATCATCAAATGGATCAATATTATAAACGTCATGACCATCAGAATCTAAAAAAATTCCAACAGTTATGATTTCATCCCTTTTATTTCCTGAAGGCTCATAAACGAAAGAACCACCAAAAGATTTATCGTTTTCGCCTGCCCAGGGTTGTTGAGCAGTCATATAAACATCATCTCCAAACCTGTCCCAGAAAAATGCAATGCTGTTAAGATCACCTGCACCTGCACATCGGCTTCTGAAGAAATACTGATCATTACCTTCCCCATCAATGAAAATTCCCAGGCATCCATCTCGACCACAACCCTGATACTGACAGACCGTGTATCCTTCATCAACGTTGTATCTATCATCACCGACAAGGTCAACGGCACATCCTATCGCCATGTGTGGTGCAGAGCCTATTGAATATTGAAGGCAACGGTACTTATCATTTCCACCCCGATCTTCAAAAAATCCTGCAGCCCACCAGTATCCGCATCCTATGACATAAACAGGTCCCCAGTATGTATCATCTCCATCACCTTCGACCATGATCCCGACACCTCCTGCAAGGCTTCTCCTGTCGGTAAAATCGGCTCGCCGTCCGAATCCTGCACCCATACAAAAAGCGGTATTGTTTTGAAAGGGTTCTGACCAGACTCCCTCAGCCCTGTATTTGTCATTTCCTGATACATCGAGAATCGCTCCAATACCCAGGGATGAACCGAAACCCAGGCTCTGTTGAGTACTGGAGTAATCATCATTTCCATCCAAATCCATTAAGAGACCTACCCCGGCATGAGCGGATCCAAGGCTCCATGCAGCATTTGAATCATATTTATCATTACCTTCATAATCGAATAATAAACCGGTACCCTGCCATGCTGAAGCGAGTCCTGATTCTCCGCAGGAGTATTCATCATCCCCTTTCAAATCGAAAATAGCACCAATACCGAAAAGACCTGAGCAAAGCTCTGCAATTCCCGTTTCGCTAATATATCTATCATTTCCCGACAGGTCGATTATCAAACCGATGGAATTGCTGAAAGATCTTGGAACTGCGTGGCTTCCCATATATGAATCATTTCCACCGAGATCGATAACTATTGAATATTCCTCATCAAGAACCTGATCCGAATTACCCAGAATGCAAACATTTCCTGAATCTGAAATGAATCTAATCATATCGAATGTAGATTCAGGAATTTTATTAACATTTATCCAATCTTTCAGAATTGTTAAAGCGTTTGAAATTCCCGAGGTGAAGGTGTAAGAAGCATCTGACAATGCATCAAAATCGATCTCATACATTGAATCAAAAGAAGATGCTGATGGATTTGATATCTTCCATGGTTCAGAGATGAATTCGTATAGTTCGAGTCGATCAATATTATCCAGAGCTGATTCATCCACACCCAGTTTTTGAGCCAGGAATGTTTTATCGAATGCATTTTGAACTATATCTGAAGAATCGAGTGTTGTTTTTATGACATCCATGATAAAAGTTTTAATTTGCATGGGCATATTATTCCAGTTTTCCTTATCCATTGGCGTTTCAAATTCGAAATCATCTTCAGAAATTTCTCTAGCTTGAAAATTTTCAGTATTGATTCGAGTTTCGGTTTCGTTTTCCACTTCAAGCATTTTGTAACAATAATCGGTAATAGACCATGGATTTTCATAATTTTCCAGGAAGAAATCACCAATTTCCGCACCAGCAGAATTCAATTTTCGCACATCCCGAAACAGATCCCATACGAATTTTAATCTGAATTCGTTACCATAAAACTTGAAAAAGTTCATTTCATCATATGTGTATCCCAGGATTTTATCTTCATGACCGACATTAGATAACAGATAATTCCAGAGCTCATCGGGAACTTTCAGGTTATTTCTATCATTGAACGAATTTGTCTGGCTTGAAATATCATATTTACCAAACAGGATTAAAATGAGAACAAGAAAAATGATTGCAGATGTTCTTTTTTTCAATTTCATAATAATTATCATTTTTTAAAAATCATTTATCATCATTTGATGAGAACCAGTCCATATCCAGCCCCATTCCCCAAAATACAGTCTCCGCAGAATAAAACCATTCAAAGTTATCTTCAGAAAATGGAAGATCAACACCATAATCAACGGGATCCATGTTATAGATATCATGTCCATCGCTATCCAAAAAGATAGAAACAGTCATAATCTCATCTCTCATGTTGCCGTTGTTACCGTATTTTGCTGCAAAACCATAAGGAGGGTTACCGATAAAACGTCCATCGAGGTTTGATTGATAAACATCATCCCCTGTTCTATCCCAGAAGAAAGCTATACTGTTCAGTTCACCTTCACCGGCGCTTCTGTTTCTATTGTAATATAGATCGTTACCCTGACCGTCAATGAAGACACCTATCGAGCCATCCCTTGCGCATGAGTGGTATTGAGTACTTGAATCACCATAATAGGCATTATACTTATCATCACCTGAAAGGTCCACCATACATCCGATAGCCATGTGTGGAGCAGATCCAAGTGAATATTGCCAGCACCGGTAATTATCATTTCCCCCCCTATCCTCGAAGATACCAGCTGCCCACCAGTAACCGCAACCCTGAACGTAAACGGGACCCCAGTATGAATCGTCACCATCTCCATCTACGAGGATACCGACACCGCCTGCAAGGCTTCTTCTATCTCCGAAATCTGCCCTTCTCCCGAAACCAGCACCCTGACAGAAAGCAGTGTTATTATAAAATGGAGCAGAGTATACACCCTCTGCATTATATCTATCGTTTCCATCAACATCCAGTATTGCACCGATACCGAGTGAAGATCCGAATCCCTGGCTTTGTTCTATGCTCAAATAAGTATCGTTTCCTGCAAAATCCATCAGTAAACCGACACCGGCATGAGCGGAACCCTGGCACCATGAAGAGGTGGAATTATATCTATCGTTTCCCTCGTAATCGACGAGAATTCCAGTACCTTGCCATGCAGATGCGAGACCGGATTCGCCGCACGAGTAATCATCATCACCTGATAAATCAATAATTGAACCGACACCGAAAAGTCCGGTACAAAAATCAGCGACCCCCGATTCATTAACATATTTATCATCACCTGAAATATCAACAATGGTACCGACTGCGTTTTCAAATGATCGCGGGACGGCATGACTTCCCGAATAAGTGTCGTTTCCCCCGAGATCGATAATTATTGAATATTCTTCAGCAATCACCTGATTTTTCGAACTTGAAATACAAACATTTCCAGCGGGAGAATCAAATTTTATTGTGTCGAATCCTGACAGATCGGGATTATTTTGTTCAAGCCAAACTTTTAAAGCATCGATAGCACCTGATATACCCGAGAGGAATGTAGAAGTTGCAGAAGTTAAAGCCTGGAAATCTATTTCGTACATAGAATCGAATGATGGTGCAGTCGGTTGAGAGCTTCTCCATGGCTGGGAGATTAATTCATAAAGTTTGAAACGATCAATGGTGTCGAGGTTTTCAACTGTAACTCCGAGGTTTTGAGCCAGGAAGTTCATGTTATATGCGTTTTTCAGGATTTCAGATGAATTTTTTGATGCTTCGATAATTTCGAGGATAAAGGTCCTGATTTCCTGATTCAGCTTATCCCAGTCTGTTTTATCAATTTGCGAGTCAAATGTGAGATCATCTTCCGAGACATCCAATGGAACATATTTGAATGCGGAAGAATATTGAACGTGAGTTTCATCTTCCATTTCGAGCATGTTGTAGCAATAATCTGTGATGGCATCCAAATCACCATAATTATCAAGAAAATAATCGCCAACGATACCTCCGAAATCGGCGATTCCCGGGACATCACGGAACATATCCCAGACGACCTTCAGCCTGAATTCATGGGTATAGAAATCGAAAAAATCCATTTCATCGAAAGTATATCCCAGAGTTTTCCCATCGTGCCCTGTATTTGCAAGGATATAATTCCATAGATCATCCGGAACTTTCAGATCGGAGCGATTGATTGTATTCGAATCCTGAGCATATAAAGCCTGAAAGATGAGTGTTACTGACAATAATGCTATCAAAGCAAAGAATGTATTTATTTTAAAAGATTTCATTTAATACCTCCAGAATGGATTATTCCCTTTTATTCAGTGACTTCAACAGTCTGGCTGGTGCTTGCAGTGAAACCATCAAGGTCCATAACTCTGAGAGTAATGTTCTTTGTTCCAGGTGCTGGATATTTATGCTGTTTCTTTTTTGCAGTTGACCAATCAGAAAAGCTTCCGCTGTCTTCCCATCTCCAACTGAATTGCAGTACAGCCTTTGGAGTTTCCACATCCGATGATTCAGAAGCATCGACTTTAAACACGGTGATCATGGCTTTTCCAGTTTTTGGAGTGACGGTAAATTTTGCAACGGGTTTATTCACAATCTCGAATGTTGTAGATTTAATGCCTGCGGGAAAATTAATATTTTCATCAGATAATCCTGCATAAAGGGTGTAAACACCAGCGGGGACAGGCTCTTTTATAACAAAAGATACGAGTGTATCGGTCTTTTCATATTTTGATGGGAGTTCTATTTTTTCGAAATTAACCTTGGTACTCCATGTTGGGTAGAAGATATATCCGATATTAGAGTTGTGGAGGACAATGAATTTATTAACCTTAGCCGAGTTCGGGTTGAAATTTGTAGTTCTCGTAGTAATTGTAACGGTATTTCCTTCAGCGAACACGATACCATTAGAATAGAGATCGATCCCCGGCAGTTCATGCATTCCGATCCAACCTGCATCAGGTCCTCCGTATGCTCCCATATCATTGGAGGAATTATCCTTATCATTGTATGATACATCAGGGTTGCCATTATCCTTACACTCCGATCCCGATGAAAGTTCAAAATTTCCAGCGGGAGCATCCTCGAATTGGATGTTCAAAAATTCAGGATCAAATGACAATTCCCCATCTCCCGGATCAGGATCGAATTCATTATCTTCTCTAGTCAAATAGTTTCCGATGCTGATATCGAACATGTTGTTGTAACTGATATCGGGATTTTCGTCACCGACTTTGTAGATCCCGTATTCCGATGTAGCTATAATGTTATTCATGATTTTCGGAGATGAATGATGAGACAGGATACCGTGCCTGTAATTATTATAAATAGTGTTATTGATTATTTGAGCGTTTGCGTTTGAGTGAGTGAATATTCCATCGAGTTTATGGTAGCAAATAATGTTGTTTTTAATAACAGGGCCGGATTTTTCGATTGATATACCTGTATTTCCCCCTCTTGTATCATGCCATGTTTTACCCGAGATAATATTTCTCAAAACTTTGGAATCCGAATTATCGAGAATAATTCCGATATGGTTTGTCTCGATAGTATTATTTGTAATATCTCCTTCAGAATTTTCAAAATAGATTCCTGTGTGAACAAATGGTCCAATTCTATTTTCAGAGATAGATACCGATCCGTTCTCGACTTTTATCCCGTTGAAATCTGCATCTATATAATTGTTCTGGATATCAACATTTTCACCATTAACCTTAACCGCAAAAAGTGTACTGCTCTTGATATAGAATCCTTTCAGTGAAGAATCATCCAGCATTTTAACGGTGGGTTCAAAAACGGGGGAGACACCTACGTATCCTTCAAGATTCGATTTTCCGGGACCTGCTCCGATAACTTCGACACCTTTTTTTATAATCAGGTTTTCGCTAAAGTCTCCGGGGGCAACAGAGACTATATCCCCGAATTCTGCATCATCAATAGCCTGCTGTATGGATTCACCAGGTGTAACCTGTATTGTTTTCGCATTAACTGATACAGAAACTAAAAATAAGATTGCAAACAATGCTGATAAGGTTATGACATTTTTATAAATTGATAATTTGAATCTGATTTTCATGGTTCCTCCTTCAAATTAACTTTATCATTAAAACCAAAAATTATTTTATCACTTAATCCTTTAAAGTGCTATCAAGTTGTTATATAGAAACATTCTTTGACAGTTTAATCGTAATTATAAACCGTGGTGATATTCTGTTATAATCAAACATGACAAAAGATAATTTTATTACCATCATGTTCATGAATTTTTCAAGATTCTTATTGAAGTTTTGCAAAGCCAAAAAGATGGCTGCGGCGAGTCTTTTTTTTCTAACAATATTCGTCATAACGGCGCTATTTGCTCCCTTAATTGCTCCTTATGATTATGACGAGCAGGATCTGGAGGGCAGGTTGAAGCCTCCTGACGAGGATCATTTTTTTGGGAGGGATCAATTCGGCAGGGACATATTCAGCAGGGTAATTTATGGTACGAGGATCTCTCTTGAAGTCGGATTACTCGTTGTACTAATTTCTTCTGCAATTGGAGTTGCAATAGGTTCAATAGCAGGTTATTTTTCCGGTTTTTTGGATGATTTTTTGATGAGGATCATCGACATACTTCTTGCTTTTCCCGGAATTTTACTTGCAATTGCAATCATGGCGATACTCGGACCGAGTCTTAATAACGTTATATTAGCCCTATGTTTGATAGGGTGGGTATCTTATGCGCGGCTTGCACGGGGAGAGGTTTTATCTGTCAAGGAGATGGATTATATTGAAGCTGCACGGAGCATCGGTTGCAGTAATACACGTATAATAATCTTTCATGTTTTGCCTAATATTTTAGCTCCGGTAATCGTTCAATCAACGCTTGGAATTGCCGGAGTCATTATTGGAGAAGCGGGTTTGAGTTTTTTAGGTCTTGGTGTTCAACCACCGACACCCAGTTGGGGTTCCATGTTAAGTGACGGTAAGAATTACATTTTCGAGGCACCACATTTAACCTTATTCCCAGGTTTTGCGATAATGATTGTTGTAATGAGTTTCAATTTTCTTGGTGATGGACTCCGGGATATTCTCAATCCAAGGATGAGAGGGGATTAATTTTATATAACCTTTAAATTGCAATCATTGATCATTTTGTTTCGAGCAATTATAATAATTTTTTTACATGAAGGTAAATTATGAATCCTAAAGCAGCAATAATAGTAATTGGTGATGAGATCCTGTCAGGTCTAACTCCCGATCTTAATTCTGGATGGCTTGCAAAACAGCTTTTTGATCTTGGAGTTTTTGCGAATATAATAATAACCATACCCGACAACAGGGAGGTTATTATCGATTGGGTAGTCAAGCTAAGCAAGGAATACGATTTTGTATTCACAACAGGTGGAATTGGTCCAACCCATGATGATGTTACAAGGGAAAGCATGGCAAAAGCTTTTAACCATCGTTTTGTATTGCATCCTGAAGCGGAGAAGTATCTCCGTGATTTTTATAAAGACCGGATAACCGAATCGCGGCTTTCGATGGCTTATCTTCCAGAAGGAGTGAAGCTAATCAGGAATCCTATTTCTGCGGCGCCCGGTTTTATAATCGAAAATGTCTTTGTTTTTCCCGGGATACCCGAATTATTGAAATTGATGTTTTCTCAAATAATCGAGAATTTCAATTATTCACAGTTTCATATCAGATTAATCAAGACCAATTTACCCGAATCAGTTTATGCAAAGGAACTTTTTTTAACGGCAGAAAAATACCCTTCGGTGATAATAGGCTCGTATCCCAAGATTTACGATACAACATGCAAGACGGAAATTGTTTTAAAATCGAAACGCGAATCTGATTTACAGGATGCATTCGAACATGTTGAATCACTAGTTCAAAAGCTTCAAACAGAAACCACTCAATAATCGTACGATAAATGAGCATATCCGTCCTATTTCAGGACGGTTCATTAATTTTTCCTGACATGAATTACCAGCTCATCTCTGATTAATCTAATAAAATCCTTATTTTTCAGGCATAAAGTAAACTGGCACGTGTTTTGCTTTAGAAATAAGTGAAACTTGAATTACTTAGGAGCAAGAGGTGGAAGAAAGATTTCAAATAGAAAGAGATGATGAAGTTTTAATTAACTCTTCAGATTTTAGATTAGAGAAAACCGAAGATTCCAATTTATTAAACATTTCCCGTAAATCTTTTAATAATGAACACCCCAAAATTTCTGAGGAGTTCTTCGAATCTGATAACATAATCCCATCCAAAGAAAGCGATTTAGAGGACGATAATGTTGAATATCGAAAAGGTGTATCTTCAGATGCTGATATAATTGGTTTGTATCTCGATGATGTCAAACGGCATCCACTTTTAAAAGCAGAAGAGGAGTATCAGACGGCAAAAGCTATGTCAGATTCTAAAGATGAGGTTTGTGAAATTCTTCGTACTCATCGTACTTTCATTAGAAAAATAATAGATGTCATTCAGAAATCTTCCAGAAGTGATCTGATAATTGAAATGCTTGATTATCAGAAGAATTCAACTGAAAACAAGAAAAAAGCCCTACGCACTTT
>Ga0272441_10005855_pt1 | contig 21044 bp, 12 predicted proteins | sample SSMProp6N_FD_193582 | JGI IMG/M metagenome (GOLD analysis project Ga0272441, IMG submission 193582) | Marine sediment archaeal communities from Little Sippewissett salt marsh, Falmouth, MA, United States - SSM-Prop-6N | ecosystem: Environmental > Aquatic > Marine > Wetlands > Sediment ...
CGCGGCTCGCCCGCGTGGGGAGCGGCAGGCGATGAGCGATGCGGCTTCACAGAGCCGGGCTCTGTGAGCCCGGGATCGTCATCGAGGCTCGAAGCCGAGATGACGATGGGAGCGGTGGTTGTTGGCTTGTGGCGATCGGCTCTTCATCCATTAGCCGGGCTCTCTGAGCCCGGGAGAAACGATCGATCAGAGCCTCTCTGCTACCATGCACACCTGCATTGGGATCGACTGATGGCGCAGGATGAGGCAATCCAGATCGACTTCGACCTCTCCGAGGACGATTTCGTTCGCGCCTGCCATTACCTCACCGAGGGCTCCGGACACATTCGAGCACGCCGCCTCGGGACGAGAGTGGCGGTGGTCGTCGGTCTGATCCTCTTCGCGATTCTCTTCGCTGCAGACCCAATGCTCGACGACGAGACCGATCTCGTGCTCCTGTGGCGGCCAGCGCTGCTGCTCGCCATCATCCCCGCGTTTCTGTTCTGGCACACCCGATACTGGGCCGGACTGCCGCGAAGAGCCGCGCGCAAATCACTGGCGAGGGGCTACGGGCGCGACGCGATCGGCCGGTGGAGCTTCAAGATCGATCCCGGCGGAATCCGCTACGCCGCCCCCTTCGGAGAGGCACGCTATGTGTGGCGGAGCATCAGCCGCCTGGATGTCAACGATGAATTCGCCCTGTTCTACCTGAGCGAGGTGAACGCCGTCCCGGTCCCGAAGGGTGCGTTTGCCGACGAAGCCGAGTTCCGCCACTTCGCGGAGACCGCAGCGCGGTATCGCGAGGCCGCGCCGGCTTTCGAGCCGAAATGCCCCAAATGCGGATACGACCTCACCGGCGCGAGGACGGGCGGCTGCCCCGAATGCGGCTGGCGGCGAGAAGAGGGGTAGATCAGGCGCGAAATGATCACGTCTGCTGCTCGGCGCAGGATGAACGCGCTGGGCGACCGGGCTCGCAGAGCCCGGCTCCGTATCGCGCTCAGGTCTGCGGGCCTGTTCTACAATCCCCCCATGACCACCACCATCACCACCGATCGTCTTCTCGCGCTTATCGAGGAGGAGCTGCCGGACCTCATCGCCCTCCGGCACGATCTGCATGCCCATCCGGAGCTGGGCTACGAGGAGCATCGCACGAGCGAGGTCATCCAGCGCGAGCTGGAGGCGGCGGGGATCGACTTCGCACGCAACCTCGCCGGCGGAACCGGTGTTATGGGCCACTTACCTGCGCCGGGTGATAGTGCGATCGGCCTCCGCGCGGACATGGACGCCCTGCCCATCACCGAAGCAACCGGCCTGGATTACTCCTCGACCAATCCCGGCGTCATGCACGCCTGCGGACACGATGGCCACGTCACGATGCTCATCGGCGCTGCCCGCGTGCTGGCGAAGATCGCCGGCGGGCAGAATCTTCCCCGCCCCGTCACGTTCGTCTTTCAGCCGGCCGAGGAAGGCGGGGCCGGCGGCAGGAAGATGGTCGAGGACGGCTGCCTGACGGGCAACGTCATCGGCGAGCCGATCGAGCACATGTTCGGCCTGCACGGCTGGCCGCGACTGGCGCTCGGCCTCGTCGGCACGCGCACCGGCCCCCTGCTCGCCGCGGCCGACTTCCTCGATGTGACGATCACCGGCACCGGCTCGCACGCGGCGTTCCCGCATCTGGGGCATGATCCGATCGTCGCCGCGGGCACCTTCATTCAGGCCGCCCAGCACGTCGCTTCGCGCAACGTCGATCCCCTCGATGCGATTGTCGTGTCCCTCACGCAGATTCACGCCGGCACCACGCACAACATCATTCCCGATAAGGTCGAGATGCACGGCACCGTGCGCATCCTGCACCAGGAGACGCAGGAGCTGGCCATTCGGCGGCTGAAGGAAATCGGCGAAGGCATCGGAAAAGCACACAACTGCCGGATCGAGGTGGAATACAGCAAGGGCTATCCCGTCACGCTCAACAGCCCCGAGGCGGTGGAGATCTTCAACACCGTCGCCCGAACAGCGCTCGGCGAGGAGCGCGTCGTTGATGTTCCCCAGCCGTTCATGGGCGGCGAGGATTTCGCCTTCTACTGCCACGAGGTGCCCTCGTGCTTCTTCCTTCTCGGCCTGCGGCCCCCGGAAGCGAAGGCTGTCCCCGAGCTGCATCAGCCGACGTTCAACTTCAACGATGATGCGATCGCCACGGGGGTGGAGATGTTCTGCCGCCTGGCGTTGCGGGAATAGAGGCGTCGAACCGTCCCCGCAGTCCGCACAAGGACGGGATCCCCTCGCCCGGCACGCGGCCCTGCGGTCTGCTGTTGGCGCAGCACTCCTCTTCGACTAGAAGGACGCTCAAGCCAGACCGATTGAGGGTCCTGACATCATCCGACGAATCGCCAAACGGTCGCTTGGCCTTCTGGGCGCGCTGCTCCCCGATGCACTCGCCCTGCGCCTGGTTCGAGGGCGGCCGCAACTGACGTGGATGCTGCGACCGGGCCGTACGCTGCGAATCAACTACTATTGCGGCGATCTCACGTTCGAGGGGCGCACCGAACATGTGATCGAGCGGATGGCGCTGTCCGGCACATACGAACCACGGCTCTTCGAGACGCTGATGAACCTCGTCCAGCCGGGCGATGTGTGTCTCGACATCGGCGCAAACGTCGGGACATGGACCATCCCGCTGGCGCATCGGGTCGGAACACACGGCCGGGTCGTCGCCTTCGAGCCATGCCTGGGCAATTGCGCTCAGTTGCGCCGAAATTGCGAACTCAACCGCGGGCTGGCCTCGCGGATCGAGACCCTCGCGCTGGGCTTTTCGAGCGCACCCGGCCGGCTGTATTGGCGCCCGCTTGATGACGATGCCGGCGCCTCGGGCGGAAACGGGCGTCTGGTGAACGAAGCGCGCCCGGGGTGCCGGGCGGTCGATGTCACGACACTCGATGCATGGTTCCCCGGCTCGGGACTGCCGCGTCTGGACCTCGTGAAGATCGACGTGGAGCGAATGGAACTCGAGGTCGTGCGGGGTGGACAGGAAACGCTCACCAGGCACAAGCCGCGAATCGTGTTCGAAACGCTCCCGGACCGTGGAAACGCGCGCCATCGAGCTCGGACAAGGGAGCTTATGGAGCTCCTGCGCAGTCTCGGCTACGAACTGTTCGGGCTCCTGCCGACAGGGAAACGCGTTCCGCTCACCGAGACGCCGGTTTCCCAGGAATCGATCGCGCTGCCGGCGGCTGAGGTCGCGTGACGAATCCGCGGCCGCAGAGCATGGGCGCCAGGCGGGGATGTTTGATGGGGGCGTTCGGTTCCCTCCCCGCCGCAGATGAACCTGTGCCGGGAAAGCCGCAGCACCACGCGCCCGGCGGCGGAGCGCTGCGCCACACGCCCGGCGGCGGAGCGCCGCGCCACACATGCGGCGGCGGAGCGACGGGCCACGCGCCCGGCGGCAGAGCGCCGGGCCACACCCGCGGCGGCGGAGCGCCGCGCCACACGCCCGGCGGCGGAGCGCCGCGCCACCTGCCCTTGCCCGGAGCGGCGGGCGTGCTATACTGCCCGGCTCGACATTTGAAACCGCAGGCACCACTGCGTCGCGGGCCGCCCATTGGCCGGGCCCCGCATCGTGGCCCCGGGCACGGGCGTGGTGGGAGGTAGGAGTCACCCATGGCCAAGAAACGTATCGAGAAGCAGTTCAAGATCATGGCCGCCGGCGGCCAGGCGACGCCCGCACCGCCACTGGGCCCCGCCCTCGGCGCCGCCGGCATCAACCCCGGCCAGTTCATCCAGCAGTTCAACGACCGCACGCGGGATCTGAACGGCAAGGTCGTGGGCTGCCTGGTCACGGTCTACAACGATCGATCCTTCGACTTCGAGATCAAGTCCTCTCCCGCCACCGTGCTCATTCGGGAGGCGGCGGGCGTCGAGAAGGGCTCCGGCGAGCCGGACAAGGAAAAGGTCGGCCAGATCACCACCGCCCAGGTCCGCCAGATCGCCGAGGAGAAGATCAAGGATCTGAACGCCGGGTCGGTGGAATCGGCGATGCGAATGATCGAAGGCACCGCCCGGTCGATGGGCGTCACCGTGGTGGAGGGCTGATCCGATGCTCAGTAACACGAAACGAGCCAAGGCGAACACGGAGATCGCGGCCAAGCACCAGGGGCCCCAGACCATGCAGGACGCGATCAAGGCACTCAAGAGCTTCAAGGGCCCCAAGTTCGACCAGACCGTGGAGGTCTCGGTTCATCTGGGGATCGATCCGCGGCAGGCCGACCAGCAGCTTCGCGGCTCGATCGCCATGCCCAATGGCGTGGGCAAGTCCGCCCGCGTCATCTGCTTCTGCCCGGACGACAAGACCGAGGATGCGAAGGGGGCCGGGGCGGTCGAGGCGGGCGGCGAGGAACTGGTCGAGAAGATCCAGGGCGGGTGGATGGAGTTCGATGTCGCCGTCGCCTCCCCGGACATGATGCGCATCGTCTCCAAGCTCGGTCGCATGCTCGGGCCCAAGGGCCTCATGCCCTCGCCCAAGGCCGGCACGGTCACCCCCGACATCGTCAACGCCGTCACCGAGTACGCCGCGGGCAAGCTCGAGTACCGCAACGACGACGGCGGCAACATCCACTGCGTCATCGGCAAGATGAGCTTTCCCGAGGCCGATCTCCTGGAGAACCTCGAGTACTTCGTCGCCACGATCAACAAGATCAGGCCCGCGGCCGCCAAGGGCCAGTACATCAAGAAGCTGGTGGTCAGCGGCACCATGACCCCCGGCGTCCAGATCGCGATCTGATCCGCCACGGCAGACAAGCCTTACGCTTCAAGGCACAAGCCAGATTGGATTGACCACATGAGTAAGCCCGTCAAAGAAATGATCATGGCCGACTACAAGCGGCGCTTTGAGGATCTGGATGGGGCGCTGATCCTCGATGTCCGCGGCGTGGAAGCGAACGCGAATAATGCGATGCGCCTCGGTCTGGCGGAGAAGAACATCCGCGTGACCGTCATCAAGAACACGCTGGCGAAGAAAGCCTTCGCCGACACGAAACTCCGGGCGCTGGCCCCGGCGCTGGAAGGCCCGTCGGCCCTCGCCTACGGGGCCGAATCGGTTGTCGATCTGGCCCGGGAACTCGTGGAGTGGGCCAGGAAGGTCAAGGAGCTGGACCTCAAAGGGGCGGTGCTCGACGGCGAGTATTTTGATGGCGCCGAGGGCGTCAAGCGCCTCAGCCAGTTCCCGACCCGGGAGGAGGCGCAGGCGAAGGTGGTCCAGTTGATCCTCTCGCCGGCGCGTCAGGCCATCGGCGCGGCCACTTCGCCGGGATCGAACATCCTCGGCATCATCAAGGAGATCCAGCAGCGCCTGGAAGAGGGCCGGACGATCGGAAGGGCCGGCTGACGTTTATTACACGAGACTCTCCGCCTGACTGGCCTCTCGGGGTTAAAAGCCGCACGGACGGCTCCTCTCAGGCGAGAAGCAGATACAGGGACATTTCCCCATGACCGAAGAAGCCACCAAGACATTCGACACGAAGATCACCAAGCTCGGTGATGAGATCGCATCGCTGACCCTCAAAGAGGCGGTCGATCTCGCGGATTACATGAAGGACTCCTACGGCATCGAACCCGCCGCGGGCGGCGCGGTGATGATCGCCGGCCCCGGGGGAGGCGGCGAAGAAGGCGGCGACGAGGAACAAACGGAGTTCGACGTCATCCTGGAAGCGGTCGGCGACAAGAAGATCCAGGTCATCAAGACCGTCCGCGAGGCGACCGGCCTGGGGCTCAAGGAGGCCAAGGAAGTCGTCGATGCGGCCCCCAAGGCGGTCAAGGAGAAGATCTCCAAGGAGGAGGCCGACGCCCTCAAGGACAAGCTCGAAGAGGCCGGCGCTTCCGTGACCATCAAGTAAGGTCGGCCGACGACGCGAGGAACCTTCTCCGACCCCGCGCAACGAAGACCCAGACGCGGCCCGCGAACTCCGTTCGCGGGTCTTTTCTTTGTCCCGCCGTCACACATTGCCCGCATCGTTCCCCGCGCCGATGCGCCATCGAGATCCTCAATGAATGGGACGGTCACCATCACGGAAACGATGATGCCCCGGGGTAGCAGCGTCCCTCCTGCCCCGGAACGGATTTCCACCCGGCCGATTTCGACGGTGATGGCGATGTCGACACCGCCGACCTGCTCCACCTGCTGACCGCCTGGGGCACGCCGGAGGGGGATGTGGACGGTGACGGCGACACCGACACCGCCGACCTTCTGGCGCTTCTCGCCGCGTGGGGAGGCTGATAAAGCCCACCCACTTCGGGAACAGGCATCCGGCGACGGGCAGGATTGAAAGCCCCGGCTCTTGAGGAGCCGGGGCTCTTCTTTGTGTGCCGGGATCACGTCGGGCCGGGAATTGTGGCCGTGCACCCGAATATAATCCGAATACTCATCGCCGGACGGACGTTGAAAGTGGACCTGCGGCTCGCCGGATCGGCCCGGGGAAACGGGGAGCGGCGGGTCAGAATTCCCGCGGTTTTTCTGAACTTAGCCCTTGCCCTGCGGTTGTTCGCCTGGTAAGGGCGTGTTATCATCCTTGGCTTGGCGGCAGCGACGGTCATTCTACATTCCTGATCGAGGTACCCCACTTCGAACGGCGGCACGCTGTGTGTGTCGGTTCTTGAGGTGACTTCATGGTCTCACAGAAGGTTCGCGACTTCTCCAAGCGCGGCGATGCGATCCCCGTGCCCACGCTGGTCCTCGTGCAGCGCGACTCCTACGAGCGGTTCCTGCAACTGAACAAGCGATACGACGAACGGGATCCGAATCTCGGGCTGGAGGCCCTTTTGCGCGAGGTCTTCCCCATCGAGTCCTACGACGGCACGATGAAGCTCGAGTACCTCTACTACAAGCTCGACGAGGCCCGCTACACGCCCGAGGAGTGCAAGGAGCTGCGCCTCACGTACGGCATGCCGTTCCGCGTCGGCGTGCGGCTCGTGCGCGAGGGCGTGGACGAGATCCCCGAGGAGGAGATCTACCTCGGGGAGATCCCCATCATGATGGGCGGGGGCGAGTTCATCGTGAACGGCGCCGAGCGCGTCATCGTCAGCCAGCTCCACCGCTCGCCCGGCGTGGATTTCGGCATCGCCTCCTCCATCGCTGACCGCCCGCTGCACTCGGCCCGCATCATCCCCGAGCGCGGCTCCTGGATCGAGCTGGAGGTGACGAAGAAGGATGTGCTGGCGATGCGGATCGACCAGTCCACCAAGATCGCCGCCACCACCTTCCTCCGGGCACTGGATGAGCAGTACAGCTCCACGGACGCCCTGCTGGAGCTGTTCTACGATGTGCAGGAGATCAAGGTCGAGAAGCTCAAGCCCCAGCACTACTCGGCGGAGGTCATCATCGACACCGACACGGGCGAGGAGCTCTGTCGCGTGGGGGTGCAGATCGGCGATGCCATCGAGGCCATCCAGGCCTCCGAGCTCAAGGCCGTCCGCGTCATCACCGGCGCGCTCGACCCGCTCATGCTCAACACGCTCGCCGAGGAGCGGCTGGACTTCCTCGCCGAGGTCACTGAGCACGAGGCGGCCCTGCTGAAGATTTACGGCCGGCTGCGCCCGGGCAACCCGCCCCAGGTGGACAAGGCCCGTCAGCTCTTCGTCGAGAAGTTCTTCGATGAGAACCGCTACCGTCTGGGCAAGGTCGGGCGGTTCCGCATCAATCGAAAGTTCGACATGGAGGTGCCGGAGGATGTGATGCACATCCGGGCCGAGGATTTCCTCGCCGTCATCCGCTACATCCTGGACCTCCGCGCCCAGCAGTCCGCCGCGCACGTCGACGACATCGACCATCTGGGCAATCGGCGCCTGAGGACGCTGGACGAGCTGGCGATCGAGGAGATGCGCAAGGGATTCCTCAAGCTGCGCCGCACGGTGCAGGAGCGCATGAGCGTCAAGGACCCGGACGAGCTGGCCCGCGTGGCCGACCTCGTCAACAGCAAATCGATCTCCAGCGCCATCGAGTTCTTCTTCGGGCGCAGCGAACTGTCGCAGGTGGTGGACCAGACCAACCCGCTGTCGATGCTCGTGCACGAGCGGCGGCTCTCGGCCCTGGGCCCGGGCGGGCTCAACCGCAAGCGGGCCGGCTTCGAGGTCCGCGATGTGCACATCAGCCACTACGGGCGGGTGTGTCCCATCGAGACGCCGGAAGGCACCAACATCGGCCTCATCTGCTCCCTGGGCATCTATGCCGAGATCGACCAGTACGGCTTCCTGCTCACCCCCTATCAGAAGATCAGCAAGGGCCGGGTGACCGGCGAGATCGAGTACCTGCGGGCCGACCAGGAGATGAAGGCGGTGCTGGCCACGAGCGATGTGCTCGATGACAAGGGCCGGATCACCGCCGGCCAGGTCCTGGCCCGCGTCAACGGGGATCTGGCCCAGGTCGAGCCGAACGACGTGCAGTACGTGGACATCTCCCCCAAGCAGATCGTGGGGGTGTCCGCCGCCCTGATTCCCTTCCTCGAACATGACGACGCCAACCGCGCGCTCATGGGCAGCAACATGCAGCGCCAGGCGGTACCGCTGACCAAGGCCGAGCCGCCCCTGGTGGCCACCGGTATGGAGAGAATCGCCGGTTCATATTCCGGCATGTCGGTGCGGGCGAAGCGCGGCGGGACCATCACCTACGTCGACGCGGAGCGCATCATCATCGACAACGCCGATGAGTATCCGCTCAAGAAGTTCGTGGGCCTCAACGAGCGCACGTGCCAGACGCAGAAACCGGTCGTGCGGCTGGAGCAACTCGTGGAAGAGGGCGAGATCATCGCCGACGGCGCTTCCACCGTGCGCGGCCAGTTGGCCATCGGCAAGAACGTCCTCGTCGCGTTCAACACCTTCGACGGTTACAACTTCGAGGACGCCATCGTCATCTCCGAGCAGCTCGTGAAGGATGAGGTGTTCACCTCCATCCACATCGAGAGCTTCGATGTGGAGATCCGCGAGACGAAGCTGGGACGCGAGGAATTCACCCGCGACATTCCCAACGTCTCGGAGAAGATGCTGCGCAACCTCGACGAGGACGGGATCATTCGGATCGGCGCCCGCGTGGGGCCCGGCGACATCCTCGTGGGCAAGGTCAGCCCCAAGAGCAAGAGCGAGCTCACCCCCGAGGAGAAGCTGCTGCACGCCATCTTCGGCCGGGCCGGCGAGGACGTGAAGAACGACTCGCTGGAGGTCCCCGCCGGCACCGAGGGCATCGTCATCGGGGCCCGGAAGTTCAGCCGGCGCATGCACCTCACCGACGAACAGCGCCGGCGCCTCAAGGAGGAGATGGCCGCCTACGAAGAGCACATGAACGAGAAGGCCATCATCCTCTTCCGCCAGATGGTGGGGCAGATGAACGAGTTGCTCGGCACCGAGATGGTCGACCCCACCACCCGCCAGAAGGTCGGCGCCTCGGACATCCCCGAGGTCATCCTCGAGCAGATCGAGAACTTCGACAAGCGGTGGGTGAAAGGCAACAAGGAGGCCAAGGAGCAGGCGCTGATCGTCCACAGCCAGTTCTGGCCGCGCATCGAGGCCCTCATGAACGAGAAGCTGCGCCGGCTCGCCCACATGAAGCGCGGCGACGAGCTGCCCTCCGGCGTCCTGGAGATGGTCAAGATCTATCTGGCCATCAAGCGCCAACTGGCCGTGGGCGACAAGATGGCCGGACGACATGGCAACAAGGGCGTCATCGCCCGCATCGTCCCCGAAGAGGACATGCCCTTCCTGGAAGACGGCACGCCCGTACAGGTCCTGCTGAACCCGCTCGGCGTGCCCTCACGCATGAACGTGGGCCAGATCCTCGAAGCGCACCTGGGCTGGGCGGCCAAGGTCCTCGGCTTCCAGGCCGTCACCCCCGTCTTCGACGGCGCCACCGAGGAAGAGGTGCTCGCCGCCATCGAGCAGGCCAACCGGCACGTCGGCCAGCGCATCGCCTCCTTCGAGGAGACCGGCCAGGATCCGGGCCATCACCGGGAACTGCTGGCCAGAATCCCCTACGGCGGAAAGGTGCAGCTCTACGACGGCCGCACCGGCGAACCCTTCCACCAGAAGGCGACGGGCGGCTACATGTACCTGCTCAAGCTCCACCACCTGGTGGATGACAAGATTCACGCCCGTGCCACCGGCCCCTACAGCCTCATCACCCAGCAGCCGCTGGGCGGAAAGGCCCGAACCGGCGGCCAGCGCTTCGGCGAGATGGAAGTCTGGGCGCTGGAGGGGTACGGCGCCGCCTACGTCCTCCAGGAGTTGCTCACCGTCAAGAGCGATGATGTCGAGGGCCGCACGAAGATCTACGACTCGATGGTCAAGGGCGTGAATGTGCTCGAGGCGGGCATGCCCGTCGTCTTCGATGTCCTCTGCCACGAGATCCGCGGGCTGGGCATGAACATCACCCTCGAGAAACAGCAACTGGAAGGCGGAAGCCTCTTGTGACCGTCCCCTCCGCGATCGCCTGATTGCAGACGCCCCCGCTGATTCCCGATGGCCGAGAGCTGAAAGCTGAGAACGAGCAATGGCTGAAAGCGTATACGACCGCGTCAACGACTACGGCTCGGTGAAGATCACCCTGGCCAGCCCCAACGACATCAGGTCCTGGAGCTTCGGCGAGGTCAAGAAGCCCGAGACGATCAACTACCGCACCTACCGGCCGGAGAAGGACGGGCTCTTCTGCGAGCGCATCTTCGGCCCGGAGCGCGACTACGAGTGCGCCTGCGGGAAGTACAAGGGCACGAAGTACAAGGGCATCATCTGCGATCGCTGCGGGGTGAAGGTCACGCACAGCCGGGTGCGGCGCAAGCGGATGGGGCACATCAACCTCGCCGCTCCCGTCGTGCACATCTGGTTCTTCAAGGCCCTCCCCAGCCGGCTCGGCACCCTGCTGAACATGAAGACCGCCGACCTGGAGCGCGTCATCTACTTCCAGGACTACGTCGTCACCGATCCCGGCTCCACCGACCTCGAGTACAAGCTGATCCTCAGCGAGGATGATTACCGCGCCGCCGTCGAGAAGTACGGCGCCACCGCCTTCCAGGCCCGGATGGGCGCCGAGGCCGCCCGCGAGTTGCTGGAGCAGATGGACCTCCACGAGGTCGCCACCGAGCTCCGCGAGGAGTTGGGCCGCACCCGCAGCAAGCAGAAGATCAAGGATCTCTCCAAACGGCTGAAGATCGTCGAGCAGATCCGCGGCTCGGAGAACGACCCAAGCTGGATGGTGCTGGACGTGATCCCGGTGATCCCGCCCGATCTGCGGCCGCTGGTTCTGCTGGAGAGCGGCAACTTCGCCACCAGCGACCTCAACGACCTCTACCGGCGCATCATCAACCGCAACAACCGCCTCAAGAAGCTCATGGACCTCAACGCGCCGGAGGTCATCATCCGCAACGAGAAGCGCATGCTTCAGCAGGCGGTGGATGCGCTGTTCGACAACGGCCGCTGCCGGCGCCCGGTGCTGGGATCGTCCAACCGCCCGCTCAAGTCGCTCACCGACATGATCAAGGGCAAGCAGGGCCGGTTCCGCGAGAACCTGCTCGGCAAGCGGGTGGATTACTCGGCCCGCTCCGTCATCGTGGTCGGTCCGGAGCTGAAGCTCCACCAGTGCGGCCTGCCCAAGAAGATCGCCCTGGAGCTCTTCCAGCCGTTCATCATCCGCAAGCTCAAGGAGCACGGCCTGGCCGACACCATCAAGAGCGCCAAGCGCATGCTCGAGCGTCGCGACCCGGAGGTGTGGGACATTCTCGAGCAGGTGATCTACCAGCATCCGGTGCTGCTCAACCGCGCCCCGACCCTGCACCGCATGGGCATCCAGGCCTTCGAGCCGGTGCTCGTCGAGGGCAATGCGATCATGATCCACCCGCTGGTGTGCACGGGCTACAACGCCGATTTCGACGGCGACCAGATGGCCGTCCACCTGCCGCTGTCGGTCGAGGCGCAGGCCGAGACGCACGTGCTCATGCTCTCCACGCACAACATCTTCTCCCCCGCCCACGGCCGGCCCATCGTCTCCCCCAGCCAGGACATCGTCATGGGCGTCTACTTCACGACGTTCATGAAAGAGTCGGATGATCGGCCGGTGAACGAACTGCGGCATTTCCGCAATCAAGAGGAGGCGATGCTGGCCTTCGACCACGGCCAGATCGGCCTGCAGGAACGGATCGTGGTCCGCCTGAGCCGCTTCGCCGAAGTGGTCATCACGGAGACCGGCGCCTCTCAGCGGCTTCCGGAGAACCGTCGCCTCGTCACCACGATCGGGCGCGTGCTCTTTTCCGACATCCTCGCCGAAGGCATGCCCTATTACAACTGCACGCTGGGAAGAAAGGGGTGCAGCCGGGTCATCGACGACACCTATGCCCGGCTCGGCCGCCCCGCCACCCTGGCCGTCCTTGACGACATGAAGGAGATCGGGTTCAAGTCCTCCACCATCTCGGGGCTGTCCATCGGCATCACCGATCTGAGAATCCCCGACAGCAAGCAGAAGCTCATCGAAGAGACGCAGAAGAAGGTCGATCGGGTCGAGCGCAACTACGACGCCGGCGCCATCACCGAGCGCGAGCGGCACAACCAGCTCCTGGACCTCTGGGCCCACTGCCGCGAGCAGATCACCAAGCAGCTCGTGGAGACGCTCAAACGCGACCGCCGCGATTCCAAGACCGGCGGCGAGCTGCCCATCGATTCCGAGCAGGGCGAGGCGTATCTGAACCCGGTTTATCTCATGAGCACCTCCGGTGCGCGGGGCAACATCAGCCAGATGCAGCAGCTCGCGGGGATGCGCGGCCTCATGGCCAAGCCCTCCGGCGAGATCATCGAGACGCCCATCCGCGCCAACTTCCGCGAAGGCCTGAACGTGCTGGAGTACTTCTCGTCCACGCACGGGGCCCGCAAGGGTCTGGCCGATACCGCCCTCAAGACCGCCGACTCGGGCTATCTCACCCGCAAGCTCTACGACGTGGCCCAGTCCGTGGTCGTCATCGAGCAAGACTGCGGCACCAAGATGGGCATCCCCAAGCGGGCCATCTACAAGGGCGAAGAGGTCGACGTGCCGCTGAGCGAGGCGGTCATCGGCCGCACCGCCCGCCACAACATCATCAACCCGATCACGGACGAAGTGATCGTGCGGGAGAACGATCTGATCACCACCGAGATCGCCACCCGCATCGAGGCGTTGGGCATCGATTCGGTCCAGGTGCGCAGCACCCTGACCTGCGACACCTCGCGCGGCGTCTGCGCCTTGTGCTACGGCATGGACATGTCCCGGGGCCGCCTCGTGGAGGAAGGGCTCGCGGTGGGCACCATCGCCGCCCAGTCCATCGGCGAACCGGGCACCCAGCTCACCATGCGGACCTTCCACACCGGAGGCGTCGCCGCCCGCGGCTTGGTCGAGACAAGCCACAAGTCCACCCACGCCGGCCTCGTGGAATTGCGCGAGTGCAACGAGGTCGAGCTCCAGGTCGGCGAGGCCAGCATTCTCACCGCCCTGAAGCGCAACGGTGAGATCGCCGTCATCGACGACAAGGGGCGCGAGCTGGAGAAGTACAAGGTGCCCTACGGCAGCACCATTCGCATCCGGCCGGGCCAGCCCGTCCGCAAGGGCCAGATCCTCGTGGAGTGGGACCCGCACCGCACGCCGATCCTGGCTGAAAAATCCGGCGTCATCCGCTTCAAGGACATCGAGGTCGGCGAGACGGTCCGCGAAGAGCCGATTAAGGGAGAGCGCGGCCGGGAGTTCATCGTCATCGAGCACACCGGCGAGAAGCACCCGCAGATCATCATCGAGGACAAAGAGGGCAAGATCCTGGACTTCCACCATCTGCCCGCCAAGGCGCGCATCGAGGTGGAAGAGGGCCAACTCATCGAGATGGGCAAGATGCTTGCCCGCCAGCCCAAGGAAGTGAAAGGCTCGGCGGACATCGTCGGCGGCCTGCCCCGCGTCACCGAGATCTTCGAGGCCCGCACCCCCAAGGACCCCGCCGTCACCGCCGAAATCTCCGGGCGCGTCGAACTCCATTCCGACAAGCGCAAGGGCAAGATGACCATTCGCGTCATCTCCGATTCCGGCGTCGAGCACGATCATCATGTGCCGCAGGGCAAGCACCTGCTCGTTCACACCGGCGATGTCATCCACGCCGGCGACCCGCTCACCGAGGGGCCGCTGATTCCCTCCGACATCCTCCGCATCAAGGGTGAGGATGCGCTGTACACCTACATGCTCGACGAGGTCCAGAACGTCTATCGCGCCCAGGGCGTGCCGATCTCCGACAAGCACATCGAGGTCATCCTGCGGCAGATGCTCAGCAAGGTGCGCGTCCTCTCGCCGGGCGACACCGATCTGCTGCCCAACGAGGTGGTCGACAAGTTCCACTTCCGCGATCGCAACGCGCGGATCGCCTCGCTCGTCCGCGTCATCGACGCCGGCGAGACGAGCCTGCCCGTCGATGCCCTCGTCGATCGGGAGGAAGTCAAGGAGGCCAACGCCCTGGCCGAAGCCGAGAGCAAGCAGACGGCCAAGACCAAGCGCACGCGGCCGGCGACCGCCAAGACGCTGCTGCTGGGCATCACCAAGGCCTCGCTCCAGGCCGAGTCATTCCTCTCCGGCGCCTCCTTCCAGGAAACGACCAAGGTCCTCACCGAAGCCGCCCTCCGCGGGGCGGTGGACGACCTGAACGGCCTGAAGGAGAACGTCCTGCTCGGTCACCTCATCCCGGCCGGGACAGGTTTCGAGCCCTTCGCCAAGATGCGGGTCGCCCGGCTCGTGGAGCCGCCCCTGCCGGAAGAGGATGAAGAGGCGATGCTGGCCGAGGCCACCGAGACCGCCGAGGCCCTGGGGGCCGAGCGGCTCCCCTCCGTGGTCGATGTCGAGGTGCTCGCCCCTGCTGAGGAGCCCCAGACGAGCATTTCCGACGCCTGAATCGTCCTCCGCAGCCGGTCCGCGGCATGCTGATCCCCCCGGCCGGTGTCCTCGACACCGGCCGATTCATGCGCCGCGGCGGGCCCGGCGGAGGCCGGCCGGCCCCGAAACCGGACCGGACCGGCCGGTAATCTGGGATTAACCTCCGGAATCAATTGAACCTTTCTGAGCTTCGAGTAGGATAAAAAGGATAGGCCGGAGGCTACCGGGCATCCCTGGGTAGTGGAGGCCGGTGACCGCCGCGCTTATCCATGTCTGTACGCTTACCCAAGTTCCGCTGCGCCCGCCGGACTTGACTGGGAGACTGGACCATGCTGCTCAAACAAGGGATTGTTGTTGCTGCCTTGCTCGCCACGGCCGGACTGAGCTGGGCTGGAACCGGCGGATTGAAGCCGCGCGCGCCGATTCCCAAGTCACCGGCGGCGCTGCTGCGCGTGCCCGACGACGCCACGGGCAGGCTGGTCGTCAAGTTCACCGATGATGTCCTCGCTCGCGTCGAGATCGATGGAAGCGTCCATTCTCTGGCGCAGCGCAGTCTCGACAGCGCCAACGAGATCATCGACCGGTTCGGCCTCACCGTCACGCCGGCCATCAACCACCCGCCGGAGGCGCTGGCCGAACTCCAGAGGCGGGCGGAGGACTACAGCGGCAAGGCGCAGCCGGACCTGGCCGGCATGATGCACGTGACGGGGCCGCAGGACGTCCTTCTCACCGCGGCCCGAGCCTTCTACCAACTGGACACCATCGAATTCGCGGGCTTTGAGACCAAGCGCTACCTGGCCGACGAAGCGCCGATCGACAGACCGATCGGTGATCGCGCTACCGGGGCCTGCTGCATCCCCAACGACGACGAGACCGTCTTCACCTGCACGGTCGACACTCCGGGGAACTGCCTGAACGCGGGCGGCGTCTACCAGGGCGACGATACCGAGTGCGGCGCCGACGGGTGCAAGGCGTGCTGCATTGACGCTGAGACGTGCGAGGTCATGGTCCTGGACAACTGCGACATCCAGGGTGGCGGGTTCCTGCCCAACGAGCCCAACTGCGAGAACGTCGACTGCGACGAGTACGACTGCGGCGGCAGCCTGGCGGGCAAGTGCTGGGACCCCGCCAACGATACCATCGCCTGCAGCGATGAAGCCTGCTGCGAACTCGTCTGTGCGGTCGATCCGTTCTGCTGTGATGAGGACAACCCCTTCGCCTACTGGGATCAGATCTGCATTGCCGAGGCCAACCTCTTCTGTGACGGGCACGTCAAGGACGGCAATCCGGATGCCCCCGACCGCTGCAACACGCCCCTCGGCGACAGTTGCTTCGAACGGGAGTACTTGGGCGGCACGGGAGGCTGCAACAACCACGACTGCTGCCAGACCGTCTGCGACCTCGTGGAGTTCTGCTGCACCGGAAGCTGGTCCTCCTACTGCGTGGCCCTGGCCTACCAGGAATGCGTCGATGTGGATGCATCCGGCCCCACCCCCGACTTCACGAGCATTCAGGGCTACCGCACGGCCGCCAGCTACGTCGCGCAACTCGGAGAGATTCCCGACGAGATCGAGGGCTTCCTCCCGCTCTACGCCGAAAACGAGGCGTGGTTCGGTTATCGCGGCGAGGGCTGGGACCTCTTTGACGAGGACGACCCCCACGACGGGCTGTACGGTTTCGGCCAGTTGCTTTATGACAACTACGGCATCGATGCCACCGGCGAGGGCGTGCTGACCCGCGGCAAGACTATCAAGGTCGCCGTCATCGAGTGGGCCTGCTACGACGAGCACGAAGATCTGGATGTGATCGTCGAGCCCGAGCAGACGATGATCCAGGAGTGGTTCACGAATGCGGATCATGGCACCGCCTGCCTGGGCATCGTCAACGCCCAGGAGAACGGCTTCGGCGTCACCGGCATCGCCCCCGAAGCCGAGGCCTACTTCTTCCCCATCACCTCGGTCGAGGAGGGACCGCGCGAGCTCAGCGCCTGGACCAGCGCCTTGCTGACCCTCGGGCCCGGCGATGTCATTTCCGCCTCCTACGGCCCGGGCCCGCCCGTGGGGAACCTGAACAATGATGCCGCCGAGCCGAGCATGCAGGCGTTGATCCGGCTGGCCTCGGACCTCGGCATCACCGTCTGCATCGCCGCCGGGAACAGTTGCTACAACCTGGACAACGCCGCAGGCGGCGAAGACACGGGTGCCATCGTCGTCGGCGCCTGCTCGCCGGGCCAGCCCTGGTTCCGTTTGGCCTTCAGCAACTACGCCACGAGCGCTGACATCACGGTGAGCAACATCGTGCATGTGCCGGCGTGGGGCCAGGCCGTCACCACCACCGGCTACGGCATCGCCTTCTTCCCCAACGAAAACCCCCTTCGCGCCTATACGCCGAACTTCGGCGGCACCAGCGCCGCGGCGCCCCAGATCGCCGGCCTGGCCGCGTGCCTCCAGGGTCTGGCCAAGCAGTTCTACGGCATCACCCTGATGCCCGAGCAGATTCGTGCCGCCATTGGCGTCTATTTCATCACCGGCGGCACTCGCCTCTTCGGCGGCTTCGGCGAGGACAGCGGCCCGGGCTTCTGCTGGCTGGATGTCGACCCGGACGCCGGCCCGAACCAGATCGGCGTCTACCCCAACCCCGTCGCCTCGGCCGCGAACATCGTGACCCAGGCATGGGCGGGGTTTGACGATGCCCCGCTCGTGGACGACCTCGTCGTCGTCCGCGGCGATACGATCTATGGCAACGTGTTCTCCGTGAAGGGCCGCGACAACAACTACCTCGTCGTCGAGGCCGAGTACACCCAGCGCGGCGACAGCCCCGACCCGCCCGGCGGCGGCGGAGGCGGCGGGGGCGGCGGCGGTTCCATCCCCGAAATCGCGGAGATCAGCTATCTCGCCACCGGAAACATCACCGACGTCGTCATCGTCGGCCACGCCGACATCCCCGGCGTCAACTCCATGGCCATGGAGAGCGAGATGGTCGACCCCGGCGTCTTCACCCTCGTCTTCGTCGAGGCCTATGACTGGGTCGCCGGCCGATGGTCCTTCGTCGATATCGTCTGGATGAACGGCGAGACCGAGGAGCAAGGCGTGGATGAGTACTTCGTCCATACCGCCTCCTCGACCCAGCGCTTCGTCCGGGACTCCGATGATCGGATCCTCTTCCGCATGTGGACCCTGGGCTTCAGCTTCGGCGGCGGACTCGGCAACAGCGGCGGCCAGTCCACGTACCGCCAGAAACTGGACTGGGTGAACATCCTCGTGGACGAGGATTTCGGCGAGGAATTGCCGTAAAGACCGAGATGCGCCCGAATCCCGAGGCGCCCCTGACCCTGACCAACTCCCCGCCCCGTGCGGGGAGTTGTCTTGCGCCAGCGCCCGGGACGTCCCTCATGTGGTTCACAACTGGAGTGCATGCGGGCGGTTCCCTCAACCTCGAGGGGGAGGGCGAGGGAGGGGGTGAGGTGCGATGAATCAGGCGGCCTGTTCAACCGGCCCGACCCACCCCCGCGACCCCTCCCTGAAACGGAGGGGGAAACGGCTCGCGAACGGTTTGACGGCCGCATCTCAACCGTGATTCGCATCGCGCCTACCGCGGCCGCGACGACCGTCGCGCCGCGGGGCCGGCTGCGCTCAGACCGGCACAGCGCCCGGCCGCCGGTAGGTCATCCGGACACGATTGCCCGGCGGCTGGAAGGCGACTTCGGTCATGAAGGACCTCATGAGGACGATGCCCCGGCCGGCGGGGATCTCCAGATTCTCCTCCTCGGTGGGATCGGGCACGGCTTCGGGATCGAAGCCCTCGCCTTCGTCCTCGATGTCGATCACGACGCTGGCGCCGTCCACGCGGCAGTCGAGGGTGACGATCTTGGCCGGATCGTTCCTGTTGCCGTGCTTGAAGGCGTTGGAAAGCGCCTCCTCCAGGGCCAGGCGGATGGCGAAGCAGCTTCCGGAGTCATACTCGCGCAGCTCGATGGCGGCCAGGAGGGCGGCCTGAGCCTCCTCCACGCCGCCGTCGCCGCCGGTCAGGATGAACCGTTCGTGAAACACTTCGTTGGATGAGGCGCCCTCAGACATCCCATATCTGCGCCCCTCTCGGGCCGGGCTCAGGTGAAGCTGGTCAGGGCCTGTTCGACCGTCTCGTGAATCTGGAAGAGCTTGTTGAGCTTGGTGATCACGAAGACCTCGTAGATCTGCTTGTCAATGTTGGCCAGGCGCAACTGGCCGTCCTTGCTGCGGATCTTGTTGTTGATGGTGATCAGCGTTCCCAGGGCGGCCGAGGAAAGGTGGTCGACGTTGTCAAAGCTGATGAGAACCTTGGGCTGGGGCTCGGCGTCGATGATCCGGTTGATCTCCTCGCCGATCTGCTGGATGTTCGCTTCATCAAGGATGTTGCGGTCCACGAACTCGATGCACGTGACACCGCTCTCTTCAGCGACGCGAAGACGAGATGCAGCCGAGGTCATAGGCGGAAAACTCCCTGTGGTGGCGGGGGGCTTGGGGGCTGTAAGCGTAGCGGGGGCCGCAGGAAAAGGCAACAGGGGCGATTCGCCCCGCCCCGGCGGTCCGAATGCGGCCGACCCGCGGTCCGGCGCGGCGCAAAAAAGCGGCGGCACGCGCGGTGCCGCCGCCTCGGGTCCGTGAGATGCCGGCCGCGGGGGCGCGGCCCGCCCGCCTCAGCGCAGGTACGAGGCGCCCGCCCCGCCCCCGATCGTATCCGACAGACCGGGGAAGAGGATGTCCTCGTTCTCCTGCTGGATGATGATCTCCGGCCGCATGAGGATCAGGAGGGTCTGCTCGGCCTTGCTCGTCACCCGGTTGGTGAAGAACCGGTTGATGAAGGGGATCTTGGAGAGCACGGGCACGCCCGTCTCGGTCTCGTACTCCTCGACGCTCCGCAGGCCGCCCAGCAGGACGGTTCCCTTGTCGGGCACGGAGACGGTGGTGCGGATGTCCGAGACCTGGATGATGGGCAGTTGGACGGTGCCGCCGAACTGGGCGGCGGTCCCGCCGGTCGCCCCGCCGCCGCCGGCGGCGCCGGTGAACGCCGTCTCGCTGAAGCCCTGGATCTCCGCCTGCCCGAACTTGACATTGATGGTCACATAGCGCCGGTCGGAGGAGATCACCGCCTCCACGTCGAGCACGAAGCCGCTGGAGAGCCGGCCGATGACCGGCTGGAACGCACCGGCGGCATCGCCGGTAATGGCCTGGAGGCCGGAGACGAACGCCTGTTGCGTGGTGATGGCCAGCCAGGCACGCTGGCCATTGAAGAAGGTCAGCCGCGGGGCGGTGAGGATCATCGACCGCTGATCGGCCTGCGTGGCCTGAATGAGCAGGTCGACCTGGATGTCATCGAGGAACTGCAGGCCGGTCACCAGCGCGGGGTTGGCGCCGAGGATGGAGCTGCCGAAGTCGGTGGTCTGGCCGATGACGTCCAGCAGGTCCAGCGAACTCTGCGTGATGCCGATGGGCGTGAAACCCTGCGTGGTTCGGATGGGCGCGCCGGTGGGGCCGGTGATGTATTGGATACCCGTGGGCGGGTCTCCCGTGGGGATGCCGAACTGGCCGCCGTACGCGACCTGGTTGGCGTACAACTGGCCGCGGACCGGCGTGTCCGGCTCGAAATTCGCCGCGTCCGCCGCGTCATAGACCAGCGGATTCTTCAGCAGACCGTCATCGGTGAAGAAATCGCTCATCTGGGCCAGCGGATCGACGGCCCGGGCATCGCGGAAAAAGCCGCTGTTGGTGTTGAAGTACAGGTCCAGATCCACGCCGATCTGCTCGAACCAGTCGGTGCTGACGGTAAGCACGCGAGCCTCGAGGTTGATCTGAAGGGCCCTGATCTCGCGAAGCTGGGCGAGAAGCCCCTCGATGAGGCGATGGTTTCGCGGGGTGTTGGTGATGATGAGGTTGCCATTGAGCTCCTGGAGGCTGCCGGTGGTGCCGCCGAGGTCGACCCAGCCTTCCCGATCGACGTTCTCCTGAATGATGTTGACGATCTGGTCGATGAGCTCCGCGCGGGTTCTGCGGGTGGGGTCGGCGCCGGGGTCTCCGAAGATGGATCCGCCACCCCCGCCACTGCCGCCTCCGCCGCCTCCGCCGCCACCTCCCCCGCCTCCGCCGAAGCCCCCGCCTCCGCCGCCACCGCCGCCGCCCCCGCCCTGGCCGTAGTT
>Ga0272441_10005857_pt1 | contig 21044 bp, 18 predicted proteins | sample SSMProp6N_FD_193582 | JGI IMG/M metagenome (GOLD analysis project Ga0272441, IMG submission 193582) | Marine sediment archaeal communities from Little Sippewissett salt marsh, Falmouth, MA, United States - SSM-Prop-6N | ecosystem: Environmental > Aquatic > Marine > Wetlands > Sediment ...
CATCGCTTCTCTCGCAGCAATTCGGCGTCACCGACCCCGAGGTGCTGGTCACCTCCGGCGCCAGCGGCGCGCTCGTGTTGCTGATGATGGCCACGGTCAATCCCGGCGACGAGGTCCTGATCGGCGATCCCTACTTCGTGATGTACAAGCACCTGGTGAACCTGGTGGGCGGCAGGCCGGTCTTCGTCGACACGTACCCCGACTTCCGTCTGACGGCCGAGCGGATCGCGCCGCACGTCACCGGCAGGACGCGGATGCTTATCCTCAACAGCCCGTGCAACCCGAGCGGCGCCGTCATGACGCGCCAGGAGCTGGACGACATCCTCGACCTGGCCCGGCGGCACAACCTGCTGGTGGCCAGCGACGAGATCTACGACGTCTTCTGCTACGATGCGCCCTATGAGTCGGCTTTCGGCTGCTGGGAGAAGACGATCCTCCTGAAGGGGTTCAGCAAGACGTGGGCGATGACCGGCTGGCGCCTCGGCTACGCCGCGGGGCCGCCCGAGATCATCCAGGCGATGGCCATGCTCCAGCAATACAGCTTCGTCTGCGCGCCGAGCATGGTCCAGTGGGCCGGACTGGCTGCGCTGGAGACCGACATGAGCGAGGCCGTTGCCGAGTACCGCGCGCGGCGCGACCTGGTCTACGATGCGCTGAAGGACGATTTCGATCTCGTCAGACCCCAGGGGGCGTTCTACATGTTCCCCCGGGCGCCGGGCGGCGGGGCTGAAGCCTTCGTCGCCGAGGCCATCCGGCGGAACGTCCTCATCATCCCGGGCAACGTGTTCAGCGAGCGCGACACGCACTTCCGCATCAGCTATGCCGCCGACCGCGAGACGCTCGCGCGCGGGGCCGAGACGCTCTGCGCCCTGGCTCGCGAGATGGGGTCCTGACGTGCGTCGCGCCGGCCCTGGGCGGGGCGTTTTTGCCTTGAAATGGTTCTCGTGCTCTGCTACGTTCGTGGGCTCGTGGCGGGCCTGGGCCGCCGGGAATCGGAAAACGGTGGCATTGGGTCCGCCGGCTGGTAGAATGGGCCGCCGGTAACGGAACGGGCATGAAGTTTTTCCTGATCGACCGGGCCATCGAGGTGGAGCGCGGCAAGCGGATTGTCGCCGTGAAGACCCTGTCGCTGGCCGAGGAGTATCTTCAGGACCACTTTCCGAGTTTCCCGGTGCTGCCGGGCGTCCTGATGATCGAGGCGATGATCCAGGCCGGGGCGTGGCTCGAGCGCGTGACGACCGACTTCGCCCACAGCATGGTGGTTCTGGACGAGGCGCGGAACGTGAAGTACGGCTCGTTCTTTCGCCCGGGGACGTCGATGTGCGTGACGGTCGAGTGCCTGAAGCACGACGGCGCCGGGCTGTGGACGTTCAAGGGTGCCGGCGCGGTCGGCGACCAGGTCACCGTCCAGGGGCGGTTCACGCTGAGGGCGTTCAACCTGGCGGGCATCGGCGTGGCCCCGGCGGAGACCGACCGGCGGATCATCGAGGGGATGCGGCGGCACTGGGCGCTGATCGCGCCCCGCGGGGCGGAGGCTCGTCAATGACGGCGCCGGGAGTCAGCGAGCTCGGCGCGTTGGCTCCAAACGTGTTCACCTTGGTTACGGTATGGAGGTCAGTCGCATGGCACTGAGTTCGGATGAGGTGTTTGCCCGGGTCCGTGAGGCGCTGGTCGGTGCCCTGGGAGTTGACGAGGAGGAGGTGACGCCCGAGGCCACTCTGACCGGCGACCTCGGCGCCGAGAGCATCGACTTTCTGGACATCGTGTTCCGGCTTGAGAAGGAATTCGGCATCAAGATTCCCCGGGGCGACCTGTTTCCGGACAACCTCTTTACGAACGAGCAGTACGTTCAGAACGGCAAGCTGACCGGGGCGGGGCTCGCGGAGCTGGCCAAGCGGATGCCGCACGCGGACCTGACCGAGTTTCAGAAAGACCCCGACGTTCAGAACGTCAACAACCTGTTCACCGTCGGGATGATCTGCAAGTACATCGAATCGAAGCTGGCCGCCGGGGCCGCCGGGGGAGCCTGACGGAGCCGGGCCACGTTGGCCGGCCGCCGGATTGTTGTTAGTGGAAACCCAATGCATCGGCGCCGCGGCCTCGAATGCATCCTGGGTTTCTCTGTTTACGGGGGCTGCGGGAGACGCCCATGCGCTGGTTCTGGGTGGATCGCTTCACCGACTTCAAGCCCGGCACGTCGGCCCGGGCCGTCAAGAACGTCTCGCTGGCCGAGGAACACCTGCACGACCATTTCCCGGGCTACCCCGTGCATCCGCAGAGCCTGATGATCGAGGGAATGGCCCAGACGGCCGGCGTGCTCGTCGGCCAGGCCCAGGACTTCCGGGAGAAGGTCATCCTGGCCAAGATCGGCCGGGCCAAGTTTCATGGCCTGGTCGTGCCCGGCGACCAGATCGTCTACCATGCCGAGGTGGTCGACGAGATCCGCCCCGAGGGCGCGAGCATCCATGGCACGATCACGCGCGGCGACGAGACCGTGGCCGAGATCGAGTTGATGTTCGTGCACCTGGACAAGAGCCGGTCGGGCGACGACTTCGGCGACGAGAACTTCGTCTTCTCGCCGGAGTTCGTCGAGCTCCTGCGGATGCGGACCCTGGCCGCCGACTTTGCCGACAACGCCTGAGGCTTCCTCGGGGCTCCGAAGTGTGTCCCGGAACGAGACGGTCATGAACCCACTCGCCTGCGGCGCGGCGGGCGGAGCACACAGGAGCGGTGGACGACGACGTGAATCCCAGCGAACGACAGGTGGTCATCACAGGCGCGGGGATCCTGACGCCTCTCGGCTGCGACCTGGCTGAGGTATTCGAGGCGGTCTGCCGGGGACGGTCGGCGACGGGCCTCGATGCGCCGTTCGACGTCGGGGACTTCCCGGCCGGAGTTGTCGGGGTACTGCCCGCCGACACCGACCTGCTCACCGGGATGAGGAAGGACCAGGCCCGCTACCTCCGCAAGAACACGAAGGTCATGTCCCGCGACACCCAGGTGGCCGTCGCCTCCGCCAGCCGCGCGATCCTCGACGCCGCCTTGCCCCCGGGGGAGGTCGGCAAGGACTCCGTGCTTCCCACCCTCGATCACACCCGCCTGGGGACCGTGTACGGCGCGGGCTTCATCCCGGCCGAGATCGATGAGTTCGGCCCCACCACCGCCGCCAGCATGGACGCCGACGGACAGGTCCTCCTGAGCAAGTGGGGGGCCGAGGGCATCCCGCTGATGTTCCCGCTGTGGTTGCTGAAGTTTCTGCCCAACATGCTGTCGTGCCACATCGGCATCATCTGGGACTGCCAGGGCCCGAGCAACGCCATCACGTGCGACGAGGCCGCCGGGCTGCTCGCCGTCGGCGAGGCGTTTCGCCACGTGGCGCGCGGCACGGCCGACGTGATGCTCTCTGGCGGGGCCGAGTCGAAGGTCAACCCCAGCTCCATGCTGCGGGTGACGCTGCTGGGCAACGCCGGCACGCGACACAATGACCGGCCCGAGTCGGCCCACCGACCGTTCGACGCCGACCGCGACGGCTGTGTGTGCGCCGAGGGCGCCGCCACGGTCATTGTCGAAGCGGCCGACCACGCGGCGGCGCGCTGTGTTGCGCCCAAGGCTCGAGTGGCCGGTTTCGCGTCCGCCTGTGCCACGACGCCGCCTAACGTGCCGGAGACGTCCGGTGCTGCGATCGCCCGGACCATCCGGGCCGCCCTGAACGACGCCGCGTGCCGGCCGGCCGACATCGACGCGGTGATCGCTCACGGCGTGGCGGTGCCCGGCCAGGACGTGGCCGAGGCGGCGGCCATCCGCGAGGTGCTGGGCGACGTGCCCGTGACGTCCTTCGCCGGGGGCATGGGCAACGTCGGGGTGGCACACGGCCCGGTCGACGTCGCCCTGGCATGCGAGATGCTCGCCCGCGACACCGTCCCGCCCATACGCAACTGCGAGACGTTGGACGGCCGGTGCCCGATTAGCGCGGTCATGGGCGCGTGTCTGGAGAAGCCGCTCCGGCGGGTTGTCGTGCTGTCGTCGGCTATAGCGGCCCAGGCCGGTGCCCTGGTGCTGGAGAAGGTTTAGAAGCTGTCTCATGACCTGCTGAGCGCGGGTGCCATGCTCATCCCGATGCTTTGGATCGGGACGTGAGCATGCAGGCCGTTCACAAGAAGCATGGCCACGCCCCTCGACGGGGCTCGGGAACTGCGTCAAGCGTGGCCACGGCACCCCCGTTGTGAAACAGCTTCGCAGTGGACACTGATCGGACGGTCATGAACTCCAGACGCGTCGTCATCACGGGCATGGGCATGGTGGCTCCTCTGGGCCTGACGGTCGAGGAGAACTGGCGGAACATCCTGGCCGGAAAGAGCGGCATCTCGCCCATCCGGCGGTTCGACGCCCGGACGTTTCCGACGACGTTCGCCGCCCAGGTGCCCGACTTCGACCTGGGCGACTACTGCGATCGCCCGGAAGAGTTTGCCAAGTCGCCGTGCAACGTCCGTTTCGCCGTCGCGGCCGCCCGGCAGGCCTACGACCACAGCGGCCTGCAGCCCGGCGACGTGCGCGGCGAGCGCCTTGGCGTCTACCTGGCCAGCGGGGAAGGCCCTATGGACTTCCCGGCATTCGTCAAGAGCCTGGCCGCCGCCTGCACCGACGGGGCGATTGACCTGGCCGCCTATGCCCGCGAGGGGCTGAGGAACTACGACGCCATTGTCGAGCTCGAGCAGCAGCCCGGCCGGTCGGCGGCCCACCTGGCCCGGCTCTACGGTGCCTTGGGGCCGAACTGCAATATCCTGACCGCCTGCGCCGCCAGCACCCAGGCCATCGGCGAATCGCTGATGGTCGTCCGCCGCGGCGACGTCGACGTGATGATCACCGGCGGTACGCACTCGATGATTCATCCTCTCGGTGTCATGGGGTTCAACCTCCTGACGGCCATCGCCACCGAGCCGAGAGACCGCCCCGAGAAGGCCAGTTGCCCGTTCGACCGCAAACGGTCCGGCTTCGTCCTCGGCGAGGGCTCCAGCATCCTCATCCTGGAGGCGCTCGACCATGCCCGAGCCCGCGGGGCCACGATCCACGCCGAGATCGTCGGCTATGGCTCCAGCGCCGACGCGTACCGCATGACCGACATCCATCCCGAGGGCCGCGGACCGCTCGCCTGTCTCCAGGCCGCGATCGCCGACGCCGGTATCTCGGCCGACGACATCGACTACGTCAACGCCCACGGCACGAGCACGCAGGAAAATGACAAGATCGAGACCCTGACCATGAAGCTCTTCTTCGGCGATCGCGCGCCGAAGGTTCCCATTTCGAGCATCAAGAGCAGCGTCGGCCATCTCATCGCGGCGGCCGGGGCCACCGAGCTCATCGCCTGTGTCCTGGCCATCCGCGATCAGATGCTCCCGCCCACCATCAACTACGAGGACCCCGACGAGGGGCTCGATTTGGACTACGTGCCGAACCAGGCGCGGCCGGCGAAGGTCGAGACGGCCTTGTCGGAATCCTTCGGCTTCGGCGGGCAGAACAACGCTCTTGTCGTGCGCCGCTTCGGGCCGTAGCTAGGAGCCTGTCCGGCTTACCGCGTGAGCCGCGTTGCGAGCACGACGGCCCGCAAATGCAAGTCGCGACGAGGAGGCGTATCTGACGATGATACGGCGACGAGGAGCAACGCCGCAGTGTGGGCCGTCCCGTCGCAACCCTTCGGGCCGGCTCGCCCTGCGCCGCATGGCGGCGTTGGGCCTCCTCGCCGACTCTCTCGGCCCGAGTCGCCTGCGTCGGCCCGCCTTGCCCTGCGCCGCAGGTCGAGCCGTCGCGGCCACGGGGCAAACCGGATAGGCTCCAAGCCGAAAGGAAGTCGCGGTGCCGGACCTCGTGACCCACGTGTTCGCAGCTTTGCCCGGCGTCACGGTGGCCCAAGAGGCCGGTTTCCTGCGGACCTGGTGGCCATGGCTGGTCGCCGGCGTCGTCTGCCTTGTTCTCTTGCTGCTGTTCTCCGCCTTCGTCAAGTACCTGCGGATCTGCCTGAGCCTTTTCATGAGCACGCAGATGCCGATGACCGCCGACCCCAGCGCCGGACAGCGCGTCGAGGACGACCTCCACGAGTTCCCCAGTCGCGACGGCACCCGGCTGGTCGGCGTCTTCATCAATCCCCCGGTCGGCGTGCCTGTCCGGGGCACGATCGTCTTCGCGCACGAGTTCAACGCCGACCGCCACGCGGCCGCGCGGTACACCGTCGGCCTGGCGGACCTTGGATTCCGCGTGTTCACGTTCGATTTCCGCGGGCACGGGGCGAGCTCCAACAGCGGCTCCTACCAGCCGTCGCACTGGGTGACCGACTACGAGGTCAACGATCTGCTGGCGGCCGTGGCCTACGTCGAGGCGACGGCCGGCCCGGGTGGCCGCCATCCCGTGGGCATCATGGGCGTCAGCCGCGGCGCGTGTGCCGCCGCCATCGCGGCGCTCCACACGGCGAAGGTCCGCATTCTCATCCTGGACGGATTGTTCTCCACCGACATCATGGTCGAGAGTCTGATGAAGCGCTGGGCGGCCATCTTCTCGTCCATCGAACTCGTGCGCCCCAAGCAGTCGCCCGGGGCGTTCGGCATCCTCAGGGTCTTCACCATCCTCTACGCCGAACTCAAGCTGCGGTGCCGCTATCCGATGGTCCGCAAGGCCATCGCGCGGCTCAAAGACGTGCCGACGCTGTTCATCTACGGCGCCGGCGACGCCTACATCAACCCGGATCACCGCATCGCGCTCTATCGGGCCAAGCCCGGCCAGAAGCAGCTCTGGGAGGTCGACGGGGCCAAGCACAACCAGGCCGTCATGGTTGAGCCGGAGGCCTATCAGCGGGAGGTCGCCGCGTTCCTCGACAAACACATCCCGCCCCCAGATCCGGAAGGGGTCCCTCGTGGCGCGTGAGGTCGCGCGCATCTTCCAGCCCCTCCTCGGCAGGGCCGCGGCCTGGCAGGCACGCCGGATGATGCGCGGTTTCCACCGCAGCCTCCACCGCTTCCGTGAGGTACAGGAGCGGACGCTCTTGGAGAAAGTCGCCCGCAACGCCGACAGCGACGTCGGACGCCGGTTCGGCTTCGCGTCCGTCCGGTCGACAGACGACTTTCGCCGCGCCGTCCCCCTGACCACCTACGACGACTATGAAGCGTCCATCGATGAGGTGCGCCGCGGGCGCCCGCAGGCCGTGTTCGGCCCGGGCCAGACCCTCCACATGTTCGCCATGACCAGCGGCACCACCCGCCGGCCCAAGTACGTTCCCGTGACCGACGCGTTCCTCGGGGAGTATCGCCGCGGCTGGACGACCTGGGGCATCCAGGCCTACCTGGACCATCCGGCGGCGTTCCAGGGACACGTGCTTCAGCTCGTCTCGGCCATGGACGACGAGCAAGCGCCATGTGGCCTGCCATGCGGGGCCATCTCCGGGCTCACCGCACGCATGCAGAGCCGCGCCGTCCGCAACGTCTGCGTTGTGCCGCCCGAGGCTGCCGACATCCGGCACACGCCGACCAAGTACTACGTCGCCCTGCTGCTGGCCCTGCGGCAACGGACCCTCGTCATCGCGTCGGCCAACCCGAGTACGCTCCTGGGCCTGGCCCGGACGCTGGGCGATCGCGCCGACGAACTGCTCACCGACCTGCACGGCGGCACGCTGTCGCCCTCGCTCGACCTGCCGACCCCTGCGCGCGATGCCGTCACGCGAAGGCTCAGGGCCGATCCGGCGCGCAGCCGCGAACTTTCCCGCGCGGCCGCCGACCGGGGCAGGCTTCTGCCCAGGGACGCGTGGCATCTGCCCTTCATCGCGTGCTGGAAAGCCGGCACGCTCGGCCTGTACCTGCGGGAGTTCCCGCGCTATTTCGGCGACGCGCCGGTCCGCGACGTCGGCCTCATTGCCAGCGAGGGTCGCATGACGATCCCCCTCGGCGACGAGGGCACGGCCGGCGTCCTCGACGTCGAGTCGCAGTTCTTCGAGTTCCTGCCCGCCCGAGACGGCCAGCGCACCGGCACCGAGACGCTCCTGCCACACGAGCTTGAGCCGGGCCGCGAATACTTCCTCGTGATGACCAACTCCGCGGGCCTCTACCGCTACGACATCGGCGATGTGGTTTGCGTCACGGGGTTCGCCGGCCAGTCCCCCCTGGTGGAGTTCCTCAGCAAGGGGGCCCACTATTCGAGCCTGACCGGCGAGAAACTGTCCGAGCACCAGGTGGTCGATGCGATCAACGACGCCCTGGCCGAGACGGGGTCCCGCCTGTCGTCCTACTGCCTGGCCCCGAGGTGGTCCGACCACGCGCCGTACTACGTGCTGCTGATCGAGGAGCCCGAGGCCGGCGGCCCTGCCGCAGCGAGCCGCTTCGGCGGCGCTGTGGACCGGCTTCTCCGGTCGCGCAACATCGAGTACAATGCCAAACGCTCGAGCGGGCGGCTGGCCGCCCTGAGGGTCAAGGTCGTGCCGGCCGGCATGTGGAGCGAGTTCGACGAGCGAACCATCACCGAGCGCCGGCGAGGCATCGAGCAGTACAAGCACAAGTTCCTGGTCGGCGACGTGGCGTTCGAACGCGACTTCCCGACCCTTGCCGAGTACGGACCGGAGGCCCCCGGGCCGCCCGGCAGTGCCTAGCGCCGTGCGCCGTCGCTGTTGTAGGGGCACGGCCTGCCGTGCCCGGCCGTTGCCGTTCGCTGTTGCCGATGTAGGGGCGGGCCTTGTGTCCGCCCGGCTGTTGCCGTTCGCCGTTGCCGTGGCAGGCACCCACAAGCTCGCTGCGCTCGCTTGAAGGTGCCACCCGGGCGCGTGTCGGCGGGCGCCGTGGCCGAGACGGAAAGGACGCCTGAGAGTGCATCTGAAGGTCCTGGCCTGTGAGATCGCCGCGCGCGAAATCTACGCCTGCGCCGCCGGGTCGCTCAGCACGGTCAACGTCGAGCTGTTCACCCAGGGGCTCCACGACAACAGCGACGTGATGCGGAGCGAGCTCCAGGCCCGTATCGACGCGGTGGAGTGCGATCAGTACGACGCCGTCCTGCTGGGCTACGGCCTGTGCAACAACGGGATCGTCGGCCTCCGCGCGCCCGCCGTCGAGCTGGTCGTCCCGCGGGCGCACGACTGCATCACGTTCTTTCTCGGCAGCAAGGAGCGATACGCCGAGGAGTTCGAGGGTCACCCCGGCACGTACTACTACACGAGCGGCTGGCTCGAGTACCCCCAGCGCCGGGGCGAGAAGCCCGAGCTGTCGCAGAAGAGCGGCGTCGGCGACACGTTCCGCATGATGCGACAGTACGACAAGCTGGTCGAGAAGTACGGCGAGGACAACGCCCGGTACCTGATCGAGGTCATGGGCAAGTGGGAGCAGGACTATTCCCGCGGCGCCCTGATCGAGTTCGAGTTCTCCCGCCGCCTCGGCCTGGACGAGCGCGTGGCCGACGTCTGTCGGGAGCGCGGCTGGGAGTTCGCGCGGCTCGAAGGGCGGCTCGGGTTGCTCCAGGACTGGCTCGACGGCCGATGGGACCCGGAGCGGTTCCTCCGGGTTGCCCCCGGCTGTGTGATCCAGGCCGACTATCACGGCGGGATCATCAAAGCGGTTCCCCCGGAACCGGTCAGCGAGGACCGCGATGAGTGAAATCGTCGATCTCTTGAGGATCCTCGGCTTCAGAAACGCCCTGCGGATGAACCGCAACTACGCCCAGGCCCAGCCGGTCGTCCGGGGCTACGTGGCCACGCGCGTCCTGTGGTCGCTCATGACGTGCGGCCTGGCCGACTGCCTCCTGGCCGAGCCGAGCGTCGACGTCGAGGCCTTCGCCGCCGAGAAGGGGCTCAACCGCCACGTGCTCACCAGCCTTCTCAGCTATCTCGACGGCATCTCGCTCGTCCGCGTCGAGGACGGCCGCGCCAGCCTCCTCGAACGCGGACGCAACTTCCTCGATCACACGCGAGGGCTCTTCGAGCTGACCTACGCCTACGAGCCGCTCTTTGTGCGCCTGGACGACCTGCTCGCCGGGCGGGCCGAGTACCCGGGCGACGTCAACCGGCGGATCGAATACGTCGGGCGCGGCTCCGGCATGCTCTGCCGCGACCTGCCGTACCCCGTGATGGCCGACATCATCGCCCGCCACGGCCGTCGCCGCGTCCTGGACCTCGGCTGCGGCGACCTGGCGTTGCTCATCTTCCTCTGTGAGCGCCTGCCCGACCTGACGGCCGTCGGCGTCGACATCGACCCGTCGATGGTCGCCTACAGCCGCCGCCTGCTGGCCGACAGTCCCCTGGCCTCGCGCATCACCGTCATCGAGGGCGACCTGCGGAGCCTTGACGCCCCCCTGGCCGACGGCCAGCTCGACGTCGATTGCGTCACCGCGGTCGACACGTTCCACGAGTACCTCTGGAGCGGCGACGACGAGGTCCCGCCCATCCTCGCGAAGCTGCGCCGCCAGTTCCCCGAGGCCCTCTTTGTCATCGGCGAGTTCTGCAACCAGCCACACGAACAGCTCCGCAAGCGGCCCACGGCGTTCCTCGAACACCATCTGTTCCACGACCTGACGAACCAGCGGATCGGCGAGGCCGACCTGTGGCGGCGGCTGTTCAGCGACGCCGGCTTCACCATTCTCGAAGAGCGGATCTTCAACCTCGTCGGCCACGGCTACTTCGCCCTCAAGCCCTGAGGCGCGGCTCGCCGTCGCCGTGACGCCGGAACGGGTGCCACGGCCACGCTTGCCGGAGCGAAGCGGAGGCCGCGAGCTTGTCGAGCGGCGTGGCCGTGCTGGCCGAATGCTATTGTGCGGAACCAGAGTCCGTGACCAAAGTCCTCGTCTTCGATTGTCCGTCGTACGATGCCGCCGGCCCGCTCGTCGAGCAGGCGTTCGAGGTGCTGGCGCCCCCGCTGGAGGGCAAGCGCGTCCTCATCAAGCCCAACATCCTCGGGCCCTGTCGCCCGGAGGAGCACGTGACGACGCACCCGGCGCTGGTCCGCGCCGCGGTGGAGGCCTGCCGTCGCCGCGGCGCCGCCGAAATCGTCGTCGGCGACAACCCCGGCATGACCGCCTACGGAACCACCGAGCACGCGGCCCGGACGGCCGGTATCGTCGACGCCGCCGACGGATGCTACCGCAACATCGCCGAGCTGCCCCGGGCGGTCCGCGGAGCCACGCCGCGCATGGACAGCCTGCCCGTGGCCCGCGCCGTCCTCGACGCCGACGTCATCGTGAACCTGCCGAAGATGAAGACGCACGTCGCCACCGGGATGACCGGGGCCGTCAAGAACACGTTCGGCTACGTCGTGGGCGCGGCCAAGACGCGGCTCCATGCCCTGTATCCTGGGGCCGAGGCGTTCGCCCGGGCCGTGCTCGACGTGTTCGCCGTGCGCCCGCCGGAGCTGTCGATCATGGACGCCGTCTGGGCCATGGAAGGGCAGGGCCCGAGCGGCGGCCGTCCCCGGTTCGTCGGGCGGCTGCTGGCCTCGGCCGACGCCGTGGCGCTCGACGCCGTGGCCGCCCGCATGATGGGCTTCGCCCCCGGCGACGTGCCGCTCTTGGTGGCCGCCGGGAAGCGCGGACTCGGCGAGACGCGCCTGGAGGCCATCGAGGTTGCAGGGCCCGCCGATCCGATCGACGGTTTCCGCCGCCCCGTGGTCGGCCGCGCGGTCGGCACGTTCCTCGCCCGGACGATGAGCCGCCTGTTCGTCACCCAGCCTCGCCCCGACAAGGATATGTGCGTCCGCTGCGGCGCCTGCGCCCAGGGCTGCCCCGTGGACGCCATCCGCATGGACCCGTTCCCCGAGATCGATGCCGACCTCTGCATCTCGTGCTTCTGCTGCCACGAGTTCTGCCGCTACAAGGCGATGAAGCTCGCTCGGCGCGTGCGGTTCTGGAAGTTCCTTCGAGGAGCATCGACATGACGTCACGTCCTTGTCGGACCGGCCTCAACCTTCTCGTGCCGTTTCCAGAGAGGTTCTGTCACCTTGGTGTGCTACGGTCCGAGCGGGAGTGGCTGTTCATTTGCTGCGGTGAGAGCATTGTTCGGCCTGTAGTGTGCCCATGGGCAGTACCGCGTGGCCGTGCCGGGAACCTTTCTCCGGCCGGTGTACGCGTCCCGGAGGGACGAAAGAGTTTAGCCGGGGGCGCTGGCCCGGCGGCTGTTTGCCGGGCCGAGCCCCCGGTAAGCACGCCCTCATTCTTCAGAGCCCCGAAGGGGCGACAGAGCCAATCGGAGGAGCGTTCCTGCCGCCCCTACGGGGCTCTGGCTGTATGTGGGCCCTAATCCGGGGGCTTCGCCCCCGGCTAAACTCTTTCCGCCCCTTCAGGGCGGAATGCAAACAGCAAGGACTTGTGAGACCATGAACGCTACTTGTACCGGAGTCGACAAATCTGTACTGCGGGCCGTGGCACACCGCTATCTCAGGCTTCTCGCCCTGGCCGGCTGTGTGCTGGCGGCGGCCCTCAGCGCGGGCTGCAACGGCTCTCGGGCGGCGTTCGACGGGCGGCCATGGCTCGCGCGGCTCGAAGAGGCCGAGGCGCGACCCGACGGCGCCGGCGATCCCGGCGATGGTCGCGACGCCTACGAGCTGGCCCTCCGCGCCGGGGCGGCGGCAGCGCGGCTCAACGAGTACGCCGCGCGGTTCGAGAAGCAGGAACGCGTCGGCGGCCGGGTGCGCCCCATGGAGGAAATCGACGCGGCCGTCCGCGAAGAGCCGCTCAGCGTTCATCTCAGATGGGTCGGCCGGGTGGATCGCGGCAAGGAGGCTCTGTACGTCGACGGCGAGAACGACGACCGCGTCCGCGTCCGGGCGGGCCACCTGCCGGCGCCGGTCGTGCTCAACGTCGAGCCCGACGGGGCGCTGGCCATGAAGACCAGCCGCCACCCCATCACCCACATCGGCCTGCGGACGCTGGCCCGGGGGCTGCTTCAGCGCCGCGACGAGGCGTCGCCCGCGCCGCCCGAGAGTTTCCGCCTCCTGGGCCGCCTGACGCTCGACGGGCGCCGGGTGAGCGTCATCGGGCGCCGCACGGTGACGCCGTCGCCCGGCGAGACGCCGGACTCGCTCGTGTGCGGCCTCGACGACGCGAGCGGCCTGCCGGTCTTCGTCGCGCGCTACGGCGCCCCATCCGAGGCGACCCCCTCGCAAAGCGGCGATGGCGGCGCCGGCTCTCCCGACGGGACCCCGCTGCTGGGGTTCTACCGCTATCGCCGCGTGCAGCCCGGCCCGCTTCCCGACGGGACGTTCGACTTCGCCCGCCTCGGCAAGTGACGGCGCCGTCGGCGGGCTCACGGTGTGGCACCCCGCCCAGCCTCTGTCTGACGAGTCCGAGAAGTCGCTCTTGTAGGGGCTTGCCAAGCCCGAATCTGACGGTGTGCAGACTTGCGTCGGACACGGCATGCCGTGTCCCTACAACGGCTCGGGCGATTGGTCAGACAGAGTCTGGTAGAGATTGAGTGGGCGCGCAGAAAGAAGGCGGTCCGCAGTGCGGGCCGCCTTCTTGCGTATGTTCACTGGGGCCGGCGTTGGTTCAGAGCGGCGCTTCGCCGGTTACGGCACCAGCCAGGAGTCGCGAGAATCCTCGATCATCGCTTGGGTGTCCCTGCCGCCGGCATCCTGCTCCTCCCATTCCTTCGCGTCGCTGTCCCAGGTCTCCTTGATCCAGATGTTGTTCTCAGCGTAGCCGCACGTCGGATCGACGGTCCACTCCACGTGGCCATCGACGTAGAGGACGTTCTGCCCCGTCCACTCGTGGTTGGGGCTCTTCCACAACCACTCGTCCTTGTCGGCGTCGGCACCGGTGGGCGTTTCGATGACGTCCTCCCGCAAAGGACTCTTGTCGGCCATGATGGCGATTCTGGCGCTCAGGCTCCCCTCGCTCATCACGCGGCCGAGCTGGTTCTGGTAGCTGTAGCTGACGTTGGTGAGCCTCTGGAAGCTCCACCAACTGTCCGGCTGCTTGGTGTCATCGGTGTCCTGGCTGGGATCGTTCGGGCAGGTGAAGACGCGCGAGTCGCTCATGCCGTTGCGGACGATGAGTCACAGGCAGCTCACGTTGCAGGTGAACGGCTCGTGGTCTTCCAGCGCCATGTCCTCGTCGGTTTCGCCGCCGCGGTCGACCAGTTCCCAGGTGTCTTCGGAGTACCCCGCGCTGCCGCCCCAGTGCTCGTTGGCCGCCCGGTCGTCGCCCTTGCGGCTGAAGACGCTCGGGTACGGGTTGTTGCGCCCGCTCGAGGCATAGGTCTTGAGGCTGCCCCCGATGCTCTTCAGGTTGGCAGCGCACTGCGTCTTCTGCGCGCTTTTCCACGCGGCGGTCAGGTTCGGCAGCAGCATGGCGGCCAGCAGGCCGATGATGCCGATGACCACCAACAGCTCCACCAGTGTAAATCCTCTGCGTTTCATCACTTAACCTCCCAGAAAACGAATAGGACACGAATAAGAACGGTAACGTTCGCTTATGGCCGCGCTCGCGCGGCTCCGCGGCCCGCCGCCCTATCTCACTTATGGCACCCGACTTGGGCGGCACAACTCCCCTGTATCGTATTGTCCGTGGGGTTGGATGTCCAGAGAAAACCGGCGGGGGATCGCCGCTCAGATGCTGACGCGTCGGACCTGGCAGGTGGCATGGCGACACCAACGGGGTCGCCATGATTCGGGGGCTGATGGTCATGGCGACCCGCCGGAAGCGTGTCGCCATGCCACCCGGTTGGATGTCCAGAGAAAACCGGCGGGGGGATCGCCGTTCAGATGCTGACGCGTCGGACCTGGATTTTGGGCATGTCGGCCACGCCCAGGCCGCGCCGGGCCGCGGCGGACAAGTACTCGGGGTCGCGGCCGGCCTCGGCGAGGCCCTCGAGGCCCCGGCTGAATCGTGCGGCGTCCAGCATGTCGAGGGCCACGCGGTCCACAGCCACGCAGTCGGTGCCGCCCACCACCGCGTGCTGGTTCCACATCTTGCCCTGGCCGGCCCGGGGGCCGCCGTCGTAGATGCCCCGGATCGCGTTGACGAGGGTCAGCCGGTGCTTGCCGCGGATCGCCTCGTGAGCAAAGAGGTCGACCACGCCGGGGTCGCCGCCGGCGTCGGTGAACGCCCCCGGGTTGCTGATGAGGCCCAGGGCCAGGTTGACCGTCGCGCACGACAGGCCCAACTGGCGGTGGTCCTTGATGAACGGCACGTTCAGGATAGCCGTCACCCGGCCCAGGGCACGCAGGAAATGGGTCCGACGGTCCGTGCCGATGGGGACGGCCTGCTCCTCGTATCCGAAGGGCGGCGGCTGCAAGTCGAATCCCGTGGCGTACTGCGGCCCGTTGATGAGCATGATCTTCTCGCGGACGAAGCCGGCGTCCAGCAGGCTCTGGATAAGCATCCGGGCCATCGGCCCGCTGGTGCGCAGCGCCTCGGCGGCGATGGGGTTGAACTTGATGCCGATGACGTCGCTGTCGGAAAAGAACGCGTGCCAGGCGTCGCGGGTCCGCCGGCACCCCGCCGTTTCCCTGAGAAGCCGGTGGACGACGCCGGGCAGGTAGTCGAGGTCGCGGACGTTGCCGAACTCGTCGAGGAGGCGCGGCTCGTGGATTTCATAGACCTTCGCGGAGGGTGCGGCCGGTGAGTCGCCGGGTGTCGGGTCGGCGAGCGCGGCCGCGAGGGCCTCGGCGGCGCGCAGCCGCCCGGCGGCCGCCGACAGGGTCAGCCCGCCCAGGCCGGTCATGGCGGCCTTGAGGAACTCGCGTCGGTTCAGGGATTCCAGCGGTCGGTTCATGGCGGTCACCGGGCGCAGCGTGCGGGTCGGGGCCGGACGGTATCGACATCGGCCCCTGCCGCGCGGGGGCTTTAGGAAAAGGGGCTTTCGGGTCGGTGCCGGCGCTGCGGGCGTTTTCGCTTGCTCCGGCGGCGGGGGGGACTATAATGGCGGTTCTTTTGAGCCGCCGGCGCCATGGACCGGCAGGCAGGCGCTAGGAGACCAGCCGATGTATGCCATCATCGAGGATTCCGGCCAGCAGTTCCGCGTTCAGGAAGGCGACGAGATCGAGGTGGACGTTCGCGAGGCCGAGCCCGGCTCGAAGCTCTCGTTCGACCAGGTCGTGCTCGTGGGCGGCGGCGACGAGACGCTCATCGGCACGCCGCACGTCAAGGGGGCCAGCGTCACCGCCGAGGTGCTGGGCGAGGTCAAGGGGGAGAAGCTCCGGGTGCTCACGTACCGGAAACGGAAGAAGTCGCGGCGGCACATCGGCCATCGCCAGAAGTACCTGAGCGTGCGAATCACGAAGATCAAGGCGGGCTGAGCGGCCCCGGGAAGGCGACCCACCGCCCGAGGGGGCCCCGTGCCGCCTGGGGCGGTTTTTTCTGCGCGGCCCGGGCGCTGCCAGCCGGCCGGCGGGTCGTATCGACGTCTGGGGATTTTTCTTTTCTCGGCGCCCGCAGGCCGTATACAATACCGGCGGTCTTTGGGCGCCCGGTGCGCCGAGGAGGAGGCCATGAAAGCCGTGTGGGTGGTGCTGTTGGCGGGAGTCGTCCTGTCTGTGACAACGGGGCCTGCCGTCGCGGCGGTTGCCGGTGACGACGGGGCCGTTGAGACCGAGCCGGCCGAGACGCAGAAGGCGACGAAGGAAGGCGGCGAAAAGGGTCCCGAGGCACCGTCGGACGACCAGTTGGTCGAGGGACTCAGGAAGGCGGCCGACGAGTCGGGCAAGCAGGCCGAGGAGCAGAAGGAGGCAGAGGAGGCAGAGGAAGCGCCCAAGCGGCCGCCGACGCCGTTCGGCCGCAAGCTCGAAGAGATGGAGAAGCTGGTCCGTAGGGCGGAAGAACTGAAGGCGAAGATCCCGGACCTCGAGGCCAAGGTCAATGCGGCCATCGCCAAGCTGACCGATGGCAGCAGGAAGCCGGTTGAGACGAAGACGCTCCAGCAGGAGCTGGCCGAGAACCGGCCGTCGAAGGCGGCGAAGACCTACCGCGACCTGACCCTGACCATTGCGCGCGAGTATGAGAAGGCGAAGGCCCCGCTGCTCCAGGCCTACAAGAGCGGATTGGCGCTCGAGAAGATGCGGACCGGCGAGGAAGATCTGAAGGTGACCGCCGAAGCCGCGACGGTAAAGGCGAAAGAGCAGATCATCGAGGTCCTGACGACGCTCGTCGGCGTCTACGAGCGGATCCACGACGCGGCGCATGTCACGGCGTGCTACAAGCAGATCCTGATGCTCGACAAGGAAAACGCCGCCGCCAGGGCGTACTTCAAGGAACTTGCCGAGAAAGCAAAGCGGGAGAAGGAAGAGGGCAAGAGCGGCAGCGGCGGCAGCTACACGCCGAGCAGCTACGACTCCGGCCGCCGACGGTAACGGGGGCGTCTGGAGTCAGACAATCCGCGCGTTTGCACAAGCAGGGCGGGCGGTGCTTCGGTGGAGCGCCGCCCGGTTTGCTGCGCCGGGCGCGTGCATCCCTGTCAGCCTTCCGGTCGGCCCTTGCGGCTTGACCTGGGGGCAGAGCGACAGTAGACTCCGCCGTTCTCGATCCCGGCTGCCGCGGCGCCGCGGCGCGGGACGGCTCCAAAGGGAGGCACCCCGTGACGATTGACGAACTGAAGGCGATGGCCTGGCAGGCCCACTGGATCTGGGGACCGGGGCCCGGCGACGAGGTGCTGGCCCCCGGGCCGGGCGTCCCGCCGTTCTCGATGCTCACCTTCCGCCGTACGTTCGACGTGGCCGACCCGCGCGCGGCCGAGCTCTGGGTCCACGTGTCGGCCGACAGCCGGTATCGCTTCTACGTCAACGGCGCGTTCGTCGGGCGGGGGCCCGCGCGCGGCGACCCCAGCCACTACCATTTCGAGACCTACGACGTGGCGAAGCGCCTGCGGCGCGGCCGCAACGTCCTGGCCGTCCACGTCATGTCCTACGGCAACAATGGTCCCATAGCCGAGATGCATGACGCGCACGGCGGGCTCGTTGTCCAGGCGACGGTGAAAACCCGCGACGGCGAAACGGTCCTCGACACCGACGACCAGTGGCGGTGTCGGGTCGACGGTGCGTACACGCCGCGCTACTGCACGCCGCACCTCGTGGTGGGCGGGGCGTTCTACGTGAACCCGTTCGAGGAATTCGACGGCGGGCGGTATCCGTGGGGCTGGCAGTCGCCCGAGTACGACGACGCGGATTGGGATCCGGTCGTCCTGATGCCGCGCGCCGTGGGCCGGCGCCAGTTGGGCCATCCGCGACACCGCTGGCGCCTGGTGCCGCGCGAGATCGCGCATCTGGCCGAAGACCCGGTGCGCCCCGAGGCGATCCTCGACGGGCCGCGATGCGACGAGTTGCGGCGATTGGCCGTCGACGGCGACGGGGCGCCGATCACCGTGGCGCCACAGAGCGAACTGGACCTCACCCTCTACATGGGCAAGCTCTTCACGGGATATCCGTCCGTGACGACCGAGGGCGGGGCCGGGGCCGAGATCCAACTGACCTACGCCGAGGCCTTGAGCGCCGGCGGCGAGAAGAAGCGGCGCGACGATTTCACGTTCGGCGCCGTCGAGCTGCACAACCCGTCGGACGTCATCCGACCCGGCGGGGGCGACGAGGAAACCTGGGAGCCCATCTGGTACCGCTGTGCCCGGTACGTCCGCCTCCGGATCCGGACGGCCGACCGGCCGCTCGTCCTCAAGCGCCTCGGCTTCACCTTCACGTCCTACCCGTTCAAGCAGCGCGCCGCGTTCGAGTCGAGCGATCCGGAACTGAAGGCCATCTGGGACATCGCCTGGCACACCGCCCTGTGCTGCGCCCACGAGCACTACGAGGACTGCCCGTTCTACGAGCAGTTGCAGTACGTGTCCGACACGCGGCTCCAGATTCTCATCTCGTACTACGTGGCCGGCGACGACTCGCTCGCGCGGCAGGCCATCCGGGCCTACGACCTGTCGCGCCTGCCCGAGGGCAACATCCAGAGCCGATACCCGTCGAACCTCGAACAGATCATCCCCACGTTCGACCTGCTGTACGTCATGATGATCGAGGACCACTGGCGGCACTACGGCGACGCCGAGTTCCTCCGGTCGGTCGCGCCCGGCATCGGCCCCATCATGCACTGGTTCGAGCGGCACATGACCGACGACGGCCTGGTGGGCTTCATCCCCTGGTGGGTGTTCGTCGACTGGTGCCATCCACAGTTCCGTGACGGCATGCCGCCCGAGGTCAGGACCGGCGCGTGCACCACGGTGAACCTGATGTACATCGTCGCGCTGGAGAGCGCTGCGCTGCTCTATCGCGTGGTCGGCGACGCCCATCACGCGGACGTCTGGCAGCGGCGGGCCGAGGCCATGCGCATCGCCGTCCGCAAGGCCGCCTGGAGCGAGACCGAAGGCCTCTTCGTCGACGGGCCCGGCAGCGCCAACCTCAGCCAGCATGCCAACATCTGGGCCATCCTGGCCGACGCCGCGACACCGGAGCAGACCGTCCGCATCATGCAGCGACTGCTCGACGACCCGAAGCTGGTGCGCTCGAGCTACATTCACGACTACTACCTGTTCCAGGCCCTCGTGAAGATCGGGGCGGTGGACCGCCTCGACGATGTCATCCGCCGCTGGCGCCGGATGGTCGACTACGGCTTCTCGACGTTCCCCGAACACGCCGAGCCGGTGCGCAGCGACTGCCACGCGTGGTCGGCCTGGCCGATGTTCGAATTTCTCCGCGTGCTGCTTGGCGTCGCGCCGGAGGAGCCGGGCTACGCCTCCGCGATCATCGCGCCGCGCCCGTTCGGCGGCGTGACGCACGCCCGGGGCTGTGTGCCGACGTGCCGCGGCGACATCACGGTGGCCTGGCTGGCGCGCGGCGACCGGTTCGCGCTCAGGGCGCGGGTTCCCGACGGCATGTCCGCGCGCATCCGTCTGCCCGACGGCCGGACAGGCGAAGTTCGCGATGGCGGGGAGGTCTTCGTTGGCGACGGGAAGCTGGCCGGCGACCTGACGCTCGAACCCAGCGAATGTTAAGTTGGAGAAGGTGCGCTTTCTGGGGAGTGTTTGTGCTGATGAATCGTGGTCCCCGGCGGCGCTTTTTCTCTGGCAAGATGGGGAAGGCGGCGTCGTAAGTTATTAATGGCAAATGGCTTATGCCCCGCCGAGGCTTTCTCGCGTTCCTCAATCCCTCCTGTTCGCATCGCCGATATTAGATGCAGAGTGGCAGAGGACGCTCTCTCAGCAGTGGGAGCGTGCTCGAGCGCCGCAGGAGGATGACCCCTCACGAGTGGCGTGCTGGAGGGTGAAAGGGGCGCCGAGTGGCCGTCTCGTCGTGGGACGGCCGGGGTGGGCCGGGAGGCGGTCTGCCCGAGGGTCAACCTATCGCTGTCACGAGGTGTGGTAATGAAGATTGGTGGAACCAACGGAGTCAATGGCGCCCAGCCGATCTACCCGAAAGTCACCGGAGGCGGGCAACCGAAGGCGCCGGACGGTCTGCCCCGGGGAGACCGCGTGGAGATTAGCGATGCCGCCCGCCTAAGCGGGGCGATCCTCAGACTCCCCGACGTCCGGGCCGACCTGGTCGCCCGGGCCCAGGAGATGATCGCGTCGGGACAGATGGACACGCCCGAACGGATGGACGCGGCCCTGAGCCGCATGCTCGACGAACTGACGGGTCAGGCCGACGTGCCGTGAGCCGTGGTGTGTTACCCTCCCCGCTGATGCGGGAGAATTGGTTCCCTTACCTTGGCCGAGCCTTCCCCCGTGGGCTCGGCCACCGTTTTGCGCCGGGCGCTCGCGGCGGCGCACGTCACGTCTGTAGGTGGAACGGTGACGCCGTTCAGGCCGTTTCCAGCGGCGTTTGCCCCGAGCGAGCCCTGAGCTTGTCGAAGGGCGAGTCGAGGGGTACAGGCCAGGCCCTTTGGGCCTGGTCGTCCGACCGCGGGCCTGTAATTCTTCTTCCCGCCCGGCGTGCCCCTGAAAGGGGCACGCCGGGCGGGAAGAAGCGAAAAGAGAACCCGCCATGTCCGCCCGACCCGGCCTAGGCTCTGTCTGATAAATCGTTGCCGGCATTCCAGATGGCCGGTTTCGGCACTGATACAGGCATCGAACCAGCAGCCCGTGCATTTATCAGACACAGCCTAGAAGG
>Ga0272441_10005858_pt1 | contig 21040 bp, 13 predicted proteins | sample SSMProp6N_FD_193582 | JGI IMG/M metagenome (GOLD analysis project Ga0272441, IMG submission 193582) | Marine sediment archaeal communities from Little Sippewissett salt marsh, Falmouth, MA, United States - SSM-Prop-6N | ecosystem: Environmental > Aquatic > Marine > Wetlands > Sediment ...
GAGTGATCCATCGCGCATGACACTAGATGCAGCTCGGCCGGGGACTCGCTTGTGAACATGCGAACCGCGAGACGGCTCTCTTTTCAGGCGGTGGCGCTGATGTTCTTCGCGTCGGCGGGCTTCGCGCAGACCTGCGGGGTTGCCAGTTTGCTAGACGTCTGCCAACTGGTCGCGCGGGACCTGAGTAACCGGCAACGGCAGGAGATGATCGAGGCGTATCCCGCCGAAGAGTCATCAATGCTCGACATCAAGCATGCTGCTGTCTCCCTCGGGCTCCATCTCGTCGGCGTCAAGACCACCCTCGACGAACTCAAAAGCGATGTCCGCGGCCCCAAGATCATCCACCTGCAAGACCCCGACCACTTCCTCGTATTGGCTCGCGTCTCCGAAGACTGGGTGCAACTTCTCGACGGTGGGCGGACGACTATCGCCCCACGGTCAGAGACCGAGAAGCGCTTCTCAGGCCACGCTCTCATCTTCGAGCAGAGCGAGAGCGATGCCGGAGGGCCGCGGCTTCAGCTCGATGAGTTCCACTATCCCTTCGGCATCGTGGGCGTGGGGCAGAAGGTCCAGCACACCTTCCAGGTCAGGAACGCGGGCGACCAGGATCTGGTCCTCGCGCTCCAGTCCAGCGGCTGCAGCGGTCTGCCCTCCTCCATCGGCAAGGAGACCCTCGCCCCAGGTGAGTCGACTGACCTCACGGTTGACCTAACCGTGAGCTACTCGGGCAGTTTTGTGCGATCGGCGAAGCTCGTGACGAACGACCTGACCCAGCCCGTAGCCTTCATCACCGTCCACGGGAAGGTCCCCCATGACCTGCGCGCCTATCCCGACCGCGTCGTCCTGGTCCGAGAGAAGGGGGACACGCCCGCCGCAACCATTACGGTGAACGGCCCGGCGGAGATGGATCTGACGGAGGCGACCTGCGGGAAGGGCCTTCTCGACGTACAGGTCGGCCAGCCGCAAGTCAGCGAAGACGAGAAGAAGACTTGGCGCGTAATCGTCGCGCTGAAGAAGCCCGACACCCTCCTCGGCGAGTGCTCGGACGAACTCTCCATCAAGACTACTCACAGGGATCGCCCACTCATCACGGTCCCCATTAAGTGCACAGTCCGAGGCGACCTTGCGGTTAGCCCCCCGTCCGCTTTCTTCGGCTTCGTGAGGCGGGGCGAACAGCCAACCGCCAACATCTCCATCAGGTCCCGCTCAGGCACTCCCTTCAGCCTCCTGAACATCGCCCCCAGCGCCCCGCGTATCAAGGTCAGGCCGACCAAGACCGACGCCTGCTATACCCTCACGGTCTCGGTCGCGACGGACAAGTCAGCCGTCTTCGAGGGCGAGGTCGCCGTGACGACAGATGTACCGCTGGAGGAGACCATCACAATCCCCGTCTACGCTCACGTGGTCGAGTAGGCAGGCGCGCAATGCCCATACGCAAGCCTTCACGACGCACTCCCCCCCCCCGGAGTCAGCCCATCGCGGGGCCCTGCCACCTGGACGCGCGCGATGCCAGCACGAGCCCTTGGACCGCCTGGTTCGGCCACAAGGTCTCTATGAACGACGCCTTCGCCGACACCCATCACTGGATGCGGGCGACCGGGCCAAGCCCAACGAGATAGTATTGGGCTATAGCCGCGACGGGTTCAGTTGGCATCGTCCCGTAAGGACGGCCTTCATCCCCGTGTCCGAGCGCTTCGGCGACCGGAACTGGTGCAACGTGCAATCGGCCGGTGGCTGCTGCCTGGTGGTAGGCGATGAGTTGTGGTTCTACATCAGCGGCCGTACGGGAGTGCAGGGCAACTCCGGCTCCGGCGTCTGCGCCACCGGGCTGGCGAAGCTGCGCCGCGACGGCTTTGCATCGATGGACGCGCCCGCCGATGGGGAAGGCACCCTCACCACACGCCCCGTACGCTTCAGCGGCAAGCATCTATTCGTGAACGCAGACGTGCCCCAGGGCGAATTGCGGGTCGAGGTGATAGACCAGGAGGGAGGTGTGGTGGAAGGGTTCGACCGTGACGCGTGCGAGCCAATCAGCGCTGATGGAACACTCCTCCCGGTGAAGTGGGCCGAGGGCGATCTTTCGGCGCTTGCCGGGGAAGCTGTACGCTTTCGGTTCCACCTGCGCGGCGGCCGCCTGTACGCCTTCTGGGTCAGTCCCGATAGCTCAGGCGCCAGCCACGGCTATGTTGCCGCGGGCGGGCCGGGCTTTACCGGCCTGACCGACACCGTCGGCGCCGGCGGGTAGCAGCGCAGCGGCCGTGCTGCCGTCGGCTGGGTCTCGTGCACCTGAGAGGGCACCGACAGCAGCGCGCATTGCGAAATCGCCTCTACGGGATGGTCGGGCCGATGTCTGTTCATACGCTCGAGCCGGGGCGCCGATGCGGCCTGGACGGCCACGACTCCTCGCGATCCGGACACCTTCGATCGGCTTTCCGGCTGGAGCCGCACCCGCAACCTTCGAGGCGCGCGGGGCTTTGCTCAGCATCCAGGATCTGCCCGGCGCATTGACGGCGGCTGTGACCGGCACCAGCGACTGGCAGGAAGTCTCCACTATCCTCCGAACGAGTCCGGAGCCCACGACGGTTGAGGTCAACTGCCTCTTCGGCGGGTGGGGTCTCTCCACCGGGCAGCCATGGCATGATGACATCGTGCTTGAGGAGATCAGCATGTCCGAGGCCACGTCAGGAACGATCAGGATTGATGTCGAAGCGCCTCTCACGCGTCGGGACCCAATGATCTTCGGCGGCTTCCTGGAGCACTTCGGCCGTCAGATCTACGGCGGAGTCTTTGAGCCCGGCTCCCCGCTCGCCGATGAGAATGGCTTCCGCACCGATGTGCTCGAGGCCCTCACAGAGCTTCGTGCCCCCGTGGTCCGCTGGCCGGGAGGGTGCTATGCAAGCGGATACCACTGGCGGGAGGGCGTGGGCGCTGAGCGGCAGCCTACTGATGACATGGCCTGGGGAGTGGTAGAGCCAAACACCTTCGGGACCGATGAGTTTGTCGCGCTCTGCCGCCGCCTGGAATGGGAGCCGTATATCTGCAACAACGCCGGGAATGGCACCATCGCCGAGATGCGGGAGTGGGTCAAGTACTGCAACGGCAGCGACGGCGAGGCCGCCCACCTCCGCAGAGCGAGCGGGCACCCGGCGCCTCTTAGTGTTCCCATCTGGAGCATCGGGAACGAGAACTGGGGGGGCCACGAGATCGGCAACAAGACGCCTGAGGAGTGGGCTGTCCTCGTGCGTGAGGCGGCGGAGGCGATGCGGGACGCGGACCCGACAATACAGCTCACCGCGGCCGCGCTCGCCGACCCAAAGTGGACCCTCCCCCTGCTCGAAGCCGCCGGTGAATACCTCGACTACATCTCGATACACAACTACTGGATCCCGAACTGGGCTGAGTTGCACGAGCCCAGCTACCTCGACTGCATGATGCAGGTCGAAGGCCCCGAGGCGTTGATCGGCCAGGCTGTCGACATCCTTGACGAGTCCGGCTATCGAGGCCAGATCAAGATCGCGTTTGACGAGTGGAATCTCCGCTCGTGGCACCACCCGGGCTTCCCGCGCAAGACTGTTCAGGACTACGATGACCCGGAGGTGGTCCGGCTAGTTGCGGCGCGAGATCGCAGCCTGGAACCCTCGCTCTACACGATGGCGGACGCGCTGTTCTCCGCGTCATTTCTCAACGCCTGCCTGCGTCATGCGGGGGATGTAGGCATGGCGAACATCGCGCCCCTCGTCAACACATCCGGTCCCCTCTATGTGCATCCGGAGGGTATCGTTCGGCGCACGCACTTCCATGCAATCGCGATGTACGCCAACTTGCTCGGCAGCCGCGTCGCCGAGACCCACGTCGACGCAGGGATGCTCGTCCACGGCGAACGGTCCATACCTGTGTTTGATGCGGTAGCTACCGTCGATGAGACGGGGCAGACGTGGTCGATCGCGTTGGGCAATCGCCACCCGTCGGAGGCCATCGATTGGACCGTGCTGCTTGGTGATGCGCCGTTGTCGGGGGCCTTCGAGGCGACCCTCCTCGTTGGCGATTCTCCGGATGCCTACAACGACGTCGAACATCCCGATCGCGTGAAGCCCGCCGGAGGGCGGTTGGTCTTCCGTGAGGGACGGACCGAGCTGCCGCCGCACTCGCTGGTTATTGTGCGGGTGACGCAAGCTCCGAACTAGCGGCCGATGGCGACGGCCGTAGCAGGCTTGGAGTGTACGGACGGTTGAGCCCGGCCACCGACGGCTGACCATTGAGTCGTCGCCGGGGAGTAAGCAACAAGACTAGGGGATGAGGGGGCCGAGGAAACCACAGGCGAGCCTAGTGGCCTTTGGGGCCCAGGCTGGTGTCAGCAACAGCGTGTGTGCCATGGAGGTCAGCGACCAAAGCTCGTAGGTTCCCAGAAGCGGTCTGTATGGCCCTTCAGGCAGTTGACCGGCCCTCGCAGCTACCGTTCACCGCGCTGTCCAGCCGAGCCATCCTCGCCGCATGGTCTGGCACTTGCTGCTCATCCTCCTGGTCCTCTTGTGCGCGACGGCCGCTCGCCTGTTCCCTGATGGTGATGACGGCCAGACCCCGGCCTTTCGACAGCAAGTGATCATCCCCCGGCGCCAAATGAGGAAGGGCGTCGAGAAAGGGTGCTCGGGACAAGGTGTCTGGTCCGAGAACGCCCCAAGCCCGCCTCCGAGTTCGGGGACGGGCTCGGTGTCGAGCACGGATCCCGGACCTCCCACCAGCCATGGGGCCCAGATGGTGGACCCGGCCACGGGCGTTCCGTCTCGGTACCGTCTCCATTTCTGGCTCACGGCGTCGAATAGCCGGCATGCCGCAACAGCGAGGTCCACAGGTCGAACCACTGACGGGTCGAGTGGAATGCCATGTCCGCATGGTGTCCCGGCACCGGATTCACGGTCAGGGGCAGTTTGAGCCGCGTGCCGTCGACGCGGTGGAAGGTATCGCCAAGGTTGTCCGAGTATGCGTAGACGGGGCCGTTGGTCATCCGCCCATTCTCGCCTACACCCCAGATGCCCATCTGCACGTGCATCCGTCCCGTCCGGTCGAAGCGGACGCCCCAACTCGACCGGTTGAAGTTGTAGGCGCCGGGCTGCCACGCCCCGACCAAGACGCGAGCAGGCGTGGGGCCGTAACGGGGAACCGTTTCCCCCAGGCGGTCGCTCCACCCGGGGACCGTCGTTTTGGCCCTGTCGAGCATGGCGGTCGTCGACCCTCCCAGACCGGTCCAGCGACGCGCGTTCGCATCGTAGCGGTACAGACCCCAGGTCCAGATGTGGTCCCTCCCGTAGAGGAAAAGCGTGCCGTCCGGGCTGCGGGCGAAGTTCATGTAGTTCATCCAGCCGCAGGGCACGCCGCGCGCACTCCCCCTCTGACCGACGAACTCGAATGACGAGATGTCGCCCGGGTCCGTCGAGACCCAGTACATGGCGCCGGGCCTTCCGTCACCAGGTGCAATCCCCATCTTCTCCCAGCTTCCGGGGATGTAGTTGGCGCGATTCGGCGAGTTGTGTTGCCCTCCGATGACGTGGACGTACCCATCTCGGTCGACGCCGACGGCCCAGCCATCCATCTTGGCATCCTGGGCGTCAAAGATGAACCAGTCTCCCTCCAGCGGCGCATCCTGTTCGTTGCCCTCGGCACCGATCCTGATGATTCTGACCCGCGACCACTTGGCATCCGTTGCCGGGGAGGTCGTGGCGAGATCCCTAAGCGACCGCTGATACTCCGCTTCTGCCTGCGCCTGTGACAGGCGTTCCACGACGGTCATATAGACATGCTCATCGTGGACGTCGACCGGTGTGTAATCGGCGGGGCGGCAGCCGTTCGGTCTGTACGGGGCGTCGCTGAAGGGATTCCCCTTGCTGAGATACGCGTCGGAGTACTCCTCCCGCAGGGGCAAGCTGGCGCGGACGTCATCGGCACAGGCATGGCCCCAGTAGCGGTGTCCAGGGAGCTTCGGAACGCTCTGCAGGTGGGCACGATAGGCGTCCAAGGCGTCCATGTAGCGCCCCGCCTCAACCAGCGGCCGGATGTCAGCCAGGTATGGCTTGGTGAGATCGAGTGAGGCGAGGATCGGTTCGGCGAAAGCCCGGCCGAGCACATCGCGGGCCGCTGGTTCTTCCGGAGCGATGTCAAGAAGCGCCCGCATAATCGCATTGCGCAGGATGTCCTCGATCCGCGGCAGGCGGGCGCCTTCACTCTTCAGGATGGCCTCCAGGGCCTCGACCAGCGCCGGAACTGCGGCGACGGCGTCTTCTCCCATCGCGGATAGAGACAGGGCCGCTTCCGCGTGCTGTTTGTACGGAAGACCGTCATCTTGAAGCGTCTGGAGCAAAAGAGGGAGGGCTTGGGGCTCCGCGTCTACGTCTTGCCCGGGTTCTGCGGGACGCAGTTGTGGCTTTGTTGAACGGTAGAGGCTCTCGACCTCGGTGGGGGCCAGGGCGCGGTCGAAGACGACAATGTCACGGACCGATCCATCGAGAGATCGGCCATCAATGGGCCACACGGCCCATTGCTCAAGGTCGCCGCCCACGACCAGTGGCGTTTCCGCGGGCTTGAACGGGACCTCGCTCGCGGTCCGCACCAAACGCCCGTTCAGGTACAGCCTCCCAACTCCCGATTCGTCGTAGGCATAGAGCACATGCTGCCAGGCGTTGATCGCCATCGCGACCTTGTCCCCGGCGGCACTGAGGGCGTCCACCTCGGCCCCGCTGACGACCTCGACCAGCGCATGCCCCGGATCCTCAGACGCCGCGCCGAACCTCAATAGCACCCCATCGGCCTGTTGCCTGCCACCCCAGCCGACCCATCGGTATCCGGATGGCCCCGACACCCATGGTTGCCCGATGAGGAGCACCCGCGACGTTATGTGCGTCCTGCGACTGAAGGCCCATCCGCCCACAGTGAAGGCTCGCGAGGCATACGTGGGATGGTGGGGGATCTGGGCCCACTGATAGACGTCACTGCTGAAGTCCAGCAGGCCATCGCGCCACCGAGTGTTGATGAGTTTGCCGTGGTTGTCGTTGCCCGAACGGTCATGCAGCACTTCCCCGGCGCCCTCGTCGGCCGGCCAGTAGCCCACTGGCTGCAGGGCGAGCACGGAATCATGTGAGCGCAGGGCGTCCACGTCGGCCCCCGCGCCGCCTTGTGATGCGGCCGGTCCACAGATGGTAAGCAGCATGGGGATGGCGATGAAGGCGAGCGTCTTCATGGGCGGCTCCAGTCATGCGCGTCGGTGAGTCGCGGGTTGAGCTTCCACGTGGATGATGCGCAGCCCTCCGTGCGAGATGGTCGATGGAGGGAAGGCACCGCGTATGGTCGGGTAACTGACCCGGCCCCCGGCGACGAGCCCAACGGCACGGCAACATCTCAGGAAACGACAACACCTTCAGATCCAGCGCCAGGGGATACGCTCAGACAATTTGCAGAAGATTCTTTGCACGATTAGGCCTTACGAGTTCTCGATATGGATAGGCTCACCGGGGGGACTTCTCCATCGGTTGCCTGATCGCCCCTTTGCCGTGCTCCTCTGCGAAGCCGCCCGCGGCTCACTTGAGTGTCAGCGTGACGACGCGCCAACTGCGGTCGACACGCACGCCTTCCACTGATGCGACGCGGTCTCCCACTGCGGCTGCGATCGTGTAGGTGAACCGCGTCGTCTCCGGCGGCGTTTCCTTACCCGTGACCACCTGCCGCAGGTCAGGAAGCAGCAGGGCCTCCGGACCGGCCACGTCTGCGGTGCGGCCCTCCGCATTCGTGCGATACCGCTTCCCCTCATCGATGTCCGCTCCAGGCTGCTCCGCTCGAACGGAGATCTCCGCATCATGGACCGGTTCGCCGTCCGCATCGACAGCGAGCACAACGAGGTGACGCCTCGAGACGAACTGCGCGTCCTGTAGCGTGCCGACTCTATCGCGCAGCGCTCGCGTGCTCGCCGTCTCCTGGCGCTGCATGACATTGGCGGCCTGCGACGGGCCGATATTGCAGTCGATGCACTCCAGCGTCGGCGATGTCTTGCCGGGAAACCGGAGGTGCCAGTTGGCGCGGTTGTCCTCGAAGGTACAGTCCCTCATCACGACGCCTAGGCTGCCATAGTCCAGGACTGCTGTGCCGCAATGTCGGAATCTGCAGCGCTCCAGTTCCAGCTTGCCGCCAATCACAGCCGTGTCACCATGCTCAAAGGTCGACCCGGCGATCCGCACCGTGTTCCGCCATGCCAATGACGCCCCATAGAGCATCATCCCCTTGACCCACGACAGCACGGAATCGACGAAGACAAACCCGTCTCCTCGGAGTGACAGCCCCCCGAAGCTTCCCTCCGCCGATGGGTGCAGGGCGGTGACCAGAGCATTCCATGCCATGAACTGTCCGCCATGTCCGATCGTTGTCTTGCCGTCACCATCCGGCCGCACACCCGTGAAGAGCTTCAGTCGCTTCGCCTGATCGGCCCCGTCGAACTTCAGTGCCGCACGAATCTCCGGGCGCTTTTCATCACCCAGCGTGAGCCGGTTCACCCGTTGGGGCCCGTACCACCACTGCTTGTGGGGGCTCTCGCCTGGGATGTAGTAGGGGCAGACGTAGAGGTCCGCCTGCATGATCAGCGTTTCTTCGGGGCGCTCTGGCGAGCCGATCTGGAAGTAGGTATTCGTGTCGTCATTGCCGCCGATGATCAGCCGACATGCCACCGTGCAGACGCCTGTGACCGGGTCGCGCTTGACCTTCGCCAGCCCCAGCAGGCTGTCCATCTCCGCGAGCAGCTTCAGCGTGCAGGGGTACTCCGCGGGGTAGTCGGTGACGCGGTACGCGTCAAGCGCTACGTCGTACTCGATCCCCGCCAGGGCGCCGCGCGCTGACAGCAGCGAGACGCCGAGTATGACTGCGATCCTTGCATAGCCTGTGAGACCTGGATGCTTTCTCACTCTTCGTACTCCGTGGCCTGTCCGCCGCGCTCAAGCTGAAGACCGTCGATCCACATGACGCCTGGATCCAGCAACCGCACCTCGAACATGGAGGACCCGTCGTCGACCTTCGCGGGCAGCGTACCGGTGAGCGAGTACCGTTCCCATGAGGTGCTCAGTTCGATGGTCTTGTGCTCGCCATAGTCCTTTTCCGGGTTGAGGTGCGTAGCCCGGACCCAGGCCCTCATCCCCTTCCGGCTGCCCTTCATGTACAGTGAGAAAGTGTGCGTCGTGGGGCGATCGACCTGGGGCGCACAGATCATCTGCATGAACTCGTACCGGCCTGCATCGGCGACCTGGAAGCGAAGGCACTTCCGCCCAAACAAGGCGCCGGTCTCGTGAGTCGCCACATGACGGCTGACGCGGCAGTAGTCCGGCCAGGACGCGGTGTTCTCTTCCTCGAAGCTGGGGTTGGGCAGGAGATTCTTGCGGTCGGCGCGGCAGGCCAAGGGCAGCGACGTCTCAGGATTTGGCAGATCGCGCTTCAGAACCGTCTGGGAGACCGTGATGGCTTGCGGCGCCAGCCCGTCGGCCATGGTCAGGCGATACGCGCGGGTAGCATAGGGCTCGAGCCTGTCCACAAAGGCCTCACCCCCCATAGTCGCAGTCCCCTCCGAGAACGCGGAGGTGACCGCTGTGAGCCCCGGCACCGCGAACACACAGGCAACGGGGAAGTGCCGGGTGTTGGCTGCAAGCAGCATGCACCCTCCCTTCGCATCCGCCAGCGTCGCCGCCTGCACGTCCGGGTACTCTTCTCGTGGCGGGTCAAAGGGGGCGTCTCGGAACTGAGGCTCCTCGTCGGGTCGGTCGAGGAACGCCTTGCGGTAGCTGATCGTCGTCTGAGTCGGCGGCCCGGCGATGAAAGGCGTCAACACCTTCACCTCGGCGCCTAGCTGCCTGAAGGTCGCCCACGTAGCGGGGCGCACCCACTCATACGAGAAGTAGAAGATGCCGGTAGCTTTGTGGATGAGCGACAGGTAGGTCTGGCAGCGGAGTTCCCTGTGATTCAGGGGGCGCTTCCGGCACCCGCTCCAGAGCGGGCCCACCAAAATCTCCCACACGGCTTGCCGGTGTGCGAGCGCGCGTTGGTTGGTCGTCCAGCACACCTTCGACACGTGGTTCGGGGTGCTCCGCGTGTTCTGGGCGGCCGGAGGGGACCAGTACGGATCGGTCATGAGGATGTCGCACCAGTTCACGTACTCGTCGCCTTCAGGAATGGTGCTCGAGTAGTTGACGGCCACCGGGTGGTACCCGTCCGCGCGATGCACGCGGGCGTAGTAGTCCTGCCCGAACTTGTACTGGTCGAAGTGCTTCGCAGACATCGGCTCGTCGAGGATGAAGTAGCTCGTGAGATTCGGGAACTCCCGGGTCAGCTCCACGCCCTTGAGGCACCGGTCGATGTTCTTGTTGTAGAACTCTCCGTAGATGGCGTTGCGCTCAGAGATAGGGATCGGAAGGCCGAGCACGCTCTTCAGGGAGATCAGGCTCTGGCGCCGGGTCGCTCGCTTTACCTGCGCCAGCAGCTTCCCACTGTAGCGCTCGTAGCAGTCCCACTCGATGTTTTGCACGCACTCGTCGGGGTGCGAGACCACGAACAGCCCCTGTTCAGCAGCGTTCTTCTGGTACTCGGCCAATCCCTCAGGCGTCGTCCGGCACCAGACCATGAACGTGTTGAAGTTGTTGTCGACCAGTTCCCGGTAGGCATGCAGATGCTCGGGCTTCACACCCGACATGACAACGCCAAAGGGGACGAAGGGCTCCCCATTGTTCAGCACGATTCGCCGCCTCTGGTCGATCTTCCATTCGAGGCCCGGCTTCGGGGTGCGCTTGAGGACAGACACGTCAGTCTCGAAGAACACGTCCCCTTGCTTCTCACCGAGAGTGACCGCGACCCGCGTCGTGCCCAGCGGGAGCTTGCTAAGGGCGATCGGCACTTCGCTGGTGCCGGCGAGATTCTCCTGAGCGCCGAGCAGGGCGCCTTCAGGGGAGTGTGTCTTCAGCACCATCCGCTCCAGCGCCTCAGAAGGCAGGCCGATGCTGCAGATTGCGAAGGCGTTCTGCTCCGTCGTGTAGTAGTTGCGGTCCAAGAAGACGGTCATGACGTTTAGCGCCGACGGGTCGACGGCGACCGTCTCAAGTTCCTCGGCGCGCTCCGGGTTGCGCAGACGTAGCGTCACCGTGCGGGAGCAGAGCGCAGCGGCGGGAATGGCGACGGTAAGCTCGACCGGGCGACCATCCCGGACCGAGACAGGCCGCGTGATTCTGTGTGGGTCGCCCAGTACGGGGTGGTCATCGACAGAGATCTCCAGCGCCCCGGGCTGCTGGTTGTAAGCTCGCAACGTCGCGGTGACGTCATAGTAGCTCGCGCCATCCTTGACATAGTATGGGCAGACCTCCGCGCTCGTGATCCGCGCCAACGGCGGCACGCGCAGCTTCACGTCGGTGATGCCGGTCAGTGGCAGGAACCGGTCTGGCTCATGGAACCCCTTCTCGACCTGAGCCCAACTGCTAAGCTCGCGGTTCTCCTCGACCACCACGTTCTGCGCGTCGATGACGGGGACTCGGTGGTTACGCGTTACGTTCAGCCGGAAGTCCTGCAGACGCCCGTGGGAAGCCAGCACATAGAGCGGCACGGCGATCTCGCCGGCCCAGCCATCCTCCCGCACATCCACGGCTGAGCGCCATGGCACGTCCCAGAGCAGGTCTCTCTTCTCTCCATAGATACGTCGCTCGTCTCGTGCATTGGCGTAGCTGAGCATGTAGTGGAAGTACAGGCGGCCTCCGGTTCCGGGATCCAGGAACAGCTCAATGGACTCGTCGTTGCAGGCTCCCGCATCGTGGCCTTGGATCAGCGGCTCGAGAGCGTTCAGGCTGGGGGCGCTACAGTCCACGGCGAGGTACAGCCAGGCGTCATCGTAGGCAATCCGGAAGATCGTGTCTCGAACGCGCCTGCCCTCGCCTCCGAGAACCTCGAAGTCGCTGCAAGCAGAAGCGTTCTCCCAGAAGGGCTCTTCCAGACGACCATCGAGCACCGGAGGGACGTCGGCTCGAACGGCCCTGCAGGCTCTCGACGTCGGGACTTGGGCCGCGATTCTTGCCGAGAGCAGACCGGCGAGCAAGACGAGGCACAGTGAGCGAACGCCGCAGCGGCTCGCCTGCATCGGGGGTGACCTCCTCGCGCTTCAGCATGATCTGCATTCAACCTTCGCCCTCGCACTCAGTCGCTCCTCGTCTGAGAGGCACACGGGGCTGTGCAGATAGCTACAGCATGCGTCAACGAGTACTGGCTCCTGTCGGTAGCAGATGCCAATGGCAAGCCAAGCAAGTGGTGGGAGAGTACAACTCCACCTCCATTACTCGCGGGCGAACTTCATGTCGTAGCTAGCCCCGTGCAGGCAGAGGATCTCCACCACCGTCTCATCCTCGTCAGTTGAGAGGATTTGCACGTTCTCGCTCGCGTCCGGCAACTCCCAGGCGCACACGGTTGCCGTGGCGTCCAGTATGCGCCATTCCCCGCGAAGGGTAACACGCAGGGGCCGTGGCTTGCTCACTCCTCCTTCCAGGTTCAGATCGGGGTCGGCCACGCTCACGGCCAGCCGCCCATCCCGCATCGCTTCGGTCATGATGAGGCAAGGGCGGTCAACCGCTTTGATCTGGAGCGTGTCAGCGGCCACTGTGTGTGCGGAGACCTCCAGCGAGACAAACAACACACAGCTCCACCGGGAGCCCGCGGCGTCCCAGACGATGTGCGCGGCCTCGTCGCGCTGCATCACCCGGTAGGGTGGGTCGGCAGCAAGCCTCCGCATCGTCTCGGAGGTCGCCCGGACCACCAACATGTATTCATAGCTTCCCGCGCCGGGGGCCTTGCCGTGATCGATCCACGCGGTCAGGAAGTCGCCTTCGGTGTCCCCCTGGTCACAATACTGTCGGCTGTGTTGATGCCTGCGCGCAACAGTTGCTCGCTGCCCCGCAGGCAGGTAGTAGCCGGTGTGCTGGACATCGAGGAACCAGTGGGATCTTGTCTGCTCGAGGCTTCGTTCCTCCGGGAAGCCAATGAATTCCGACCCATCAAGCGAGGTCGAGAGCAGCTCCCCTGTCTCGTTCCTGGGCAGGCGTTTCTGGCATAGAGTTGTCTGCGTGGGGTACTCCGGATCATCACAGGAGATGTCCGAGCCCAGGCAGAGGATTCGCTCGTCGCTCAAGAACCAACTCTTTCTTCCCTTTAGCGTCTTGCTGTCGGGCATGGGCTGGTTCAGAGTCATGGCGAAAATCCCGTGACGGCCCTGATGGGAAAGCCCGCCCACGAAGGCCTCAGGCGAGTACTTGGAGGTCCACCCCTTGTCCATCTTCACCAGCGGAAGCTGAGGGACAGTCGTGCCCTCGAACCGTCGCCAGTCCCAACCGGACTCCTCGCGACCGCTTCCCTTCGCGCTCACAGGATTCCCTCCAGCCAGGATCTCCAGATGCCCCAAGCCCTGGAAGAGCCCGAAGCAGTTCACCTTTCCCTGTCTCTCGGTTCCCCAGACATACTTGCTCTGGCCATGGACGCTGGCCAGCCAGTTGCCGCGGCGATGGGAAAGCAGAGCGCCATATGGCATCACGAAGGCCCCATTCGGCTCCGGCTCGGGCTTGATTCCGAGGCGGGCATATGGCTGTTCATTGACTGCCCCGGGCGCCAGGCGCAGATACGCTGCCGCTACTTCCGCGTCAATCTCCTGCTTGCCATCGGGCGTCCCGCTTCGCGCTAGGGCATCCAGTCCTCGCGGGAGGATCCTCATGCAGTACTCGACGAATGGCTTGCGTCCGCTCAACGAGAGCGGCACATCAAGCTGATTGCAGTAGATCCGCTGTGCCAGCATGGCCCGGCGGACTCGCTCATGTGTCTGAGCGCTCAGGCGCCAGGGCGTGTCGCTCAGTTGCTGAATGGTTGAGGCCAACCCCGGTATGGCGGCGAAGGCATATTGGAAGTAGTGTCCGCCATGGTGATACGTGCAACCGTCAATCTTCATGGCGCTTGTTGGCTGCAGGATTGACCGCTCGAGCATGGGATTGGGCCGCCGCTCGAACGCGAAGACGGTCCGCGACCACTGCCGCGACCCCACGGGCGTAACTGACTCACCAACGGCTGCCCTCCAGGGCCCCCTCTGGCCAACGCAAACGTTGACAGTTCCCTTTCACCTCCACAGCACGATGGTCGGAGCCGCCAACCTGTGCTGCTACGCCCCGCCAAGCCAGCATCTCCCACGCCCCTGTCACCACACGGCATCTCCTGAGCGAAGTGGATGCGCCCCGCCGTCGGCGTGCCTACGTCAACAAAGGCCTCGGAAGCCCTTCTCGCCCCGCAAGCGAATTCCGGTACCCAGCAGTCCTCTGCGCTATAGCCCGATGTTCTGGGTAACTGTCTCGCCAGGGCCCACGTCGAAGGGCTCTGAGGTCTTGCTGAGGTTCCGCCACTTGGCGATCACCGTGTACGACCCGCCAGGAACGTCCGCAAACGAGTAGAAGCCCGCAGCGTCGGTTTTGGTGGTGCTGGAGTCCCCCCCGCCGTCAGGCGTGAGCGTCACCGTCGCTCGGTCGACCCCCTCGCCACCCTGAGTCACGCAGCCCTCCACCGCCCCAGTCTGTGAGCCGCTGCCGACACTGACCGCGACAGTTGCCTCGTCAGTGCCTCCGTTGCCGTCGCTGACGACGTAGGTGAAGGTGTCGGTGCCCTCAAACCCGTCGTCTGGGGTATAGGTGATGTTTGTAGCGTTGTTCACAACGGAACCGTTAGCGGGCTGGGTGACCGACTCCACCACAAGTGTATCGTTGTTGGGGTCGGTGTCATTGGCCAGCACGTCCACGGTGACCGCTGTGCCCGGCGTTGTCGAGGCACTATCGTCGTTGGCCACGGGGGGCAAGTTGCTCGTGCTCAGTTCAGGCGACCAGTCAGGGTATGTCCCAGACGCAAGATCGCCCAGGATTGCGCCTGTATCGGCCTCCAGAGTCACGATGCGATTCTGAGGGGTTTGGGCCGTCAGGTAGTCCCCAAGCGGCGAGGCCGTTGGGTGGTAGTAACTGGTTGAGGTGATTAGCTCCGGCGCTCCGGCAGGCATGCCGGTGTCCGGGTCCATGGGCAGTCGCCACAGCCCTGCCTGGTAGTAGACGATCGAGGTGCCGTCCGCTGACCAGTCCGGATAGATTCCCTCAATCGGGGTGTCGTTGTAATCCAGAGGCCACACGGCATTGTCGACCACACGCACCACGTGCAGTCCCTTGTTGATATAGCCGACATCCTCGTCGAAGTCCAAGCGCCGGAACACCACGAAATCGCCTTTCGGCGCGAAGGACGGCCAGTCGTCGGCGTAATCCGACGTAGTGAGTTGGGTCTCAACGTTACCATTCACCATCCAGATGTCCATCTGCTGCCTGGTGCCCTCGCGGTAACGCAGGAACGCGATCTTGTCGGAGTCTTCCAGGCACCAGTCCGGCGCGTCGTCTCCTGGACTACCCTCGGGGGGCGTTGTCACTGCTGTTTGCCCCGACCCGTCGCTGTTCATCACGAATATCCGGCTGGCTCCATCCTGGTCCAAAGTAAAGGCGATGCGTCCATCGCCCCCCCATGATGGCTTGCCTTTGTGGGAGGTCCCGGACGTTAACTGCTGTTCTCCGGTCCCGTCGGTGTTGATTGTGAATACCTGGCTGAAGCCTCGACCCAGCCCCTTCTCAAGTATCCGCTCGAACGCGATCTTACTCGGGGTCGGCTCCGCCGGCGGTGGCTGAGGCTTCGTCGCCGTCGTCACCATTCCCGGCGTTGTTGGGCCACTGTGGCCGCTGCAACCGCAGAGCGTCAACGCAAACGCCAGTACACACAACCCTACCAGGACTACTCTACCTCGTGTCATGACTGCTCCTCCTCGTGTTCTTGTCTCTCTCACTGCAGCCATCTGTGAGTCCACACCAAGCACTGCAATTGATGTCCAAGTTCATCGTCGAGACCCCCTCCCACGCCAGTCATCTGGTCCTGAAGCGACAGGCCCCACGGCGCTACCGCGTTCCTGTGCATTGAGGGCGCCACCAACGGCACATAGATTGGCAGGCCCTCGAGCCCGCTCAATCGCACCGACAGGCGCCCATGGCCCACCACCGGCACGGCCCACAGGCTCTCGCCTTGAGAGCAGGCCAGCCGATCTCCACCGGAACTCCAGGACGGATCGCGACCGCGGGCCAGGTACCACAGCTCTGACTCAGCTCGCGAACACGACCGGCGGCCAGTCAGGGGCCAGTCTTTTGCCCGGGTCGGCGACTTCCTTCGTCACGATGTTCACCCTGGCGATGGTCTGCGCTCCCTCCTTCTCTGACGTCCAGTACCAGTGCACTACATGCTTCCCGTCCGGCGAGCAGCCTGGGTCGTACCGCATCTGCCAGCTCTCTGTAAGCTGCACGGCCACGGCGTCGGCAACCGCGTGTGCCGCCGCATCAACAGGAATGTACCAGACGTTGGCATCGGTGCCGACGTAGGCGATGGCACCTGTCCCACCAGCAAGCTCGCCCCAGGCGAAGACCAGCGGCGGCCCGCGCTACCGCCAGTCGAGGTGACCTTCGACGATGTCGGGCGTGTTGGTCAAGTTGACCTGGTTCTGTCCGTCTGCATCCATCACGAAGATGTCCTGGGTGGGCCAGTGGCTTGAGTACGCTATCTGGCTCCCATCTGGCGACCATGCGACTGATTTGACGCCACCGTAGTAGATCTGGGTGAAGTTGCTTCCGTCGGCGTCCACGATGCCAATGCCGTCGGGATTGCCCCGGGCCAATGCAATCCGCGAGCCGTCCGGCGACCAACGGGGACTCCAATCATAGGCCTCATACCACAGAGGGGCCTGCTGCACTATCTTCGCCGACAGATCAGTGAGCCCAGTTCCGTCAGAGTTCAGCGTCCAGATGTGCGGCGAGGGATCGCCGGTCGCGTTGACGAAGGCAAGACGCGTGCCGTCAGGCGACCAGTCCACGCCCCACGAGTACAGCCACAACGACAACGAATCCGAGCCCGGGAACCCAACAGGCGTATCGCTCCCGTCGGCCAGGATCGAATAGAGATCATAACCCGCCCCGTACCCGCCGTAGGCAAGCCGCGATCCGTCGGGCGACCACGCCGCAGTCCCCTCGTGGCAGGCATTGACAGCCAATTCGCGTTCGCTGGTCCCATCCGCGTCCATAAGCCATAGCTCGGCGTATCCTCCCACCATCAGGTCGAATGGATAAAAGGCGATGGTAGTACGGTCTGGGCTCCATCTCGGGTATCCGTACGAGTGAGACCCCTGGCTGATCTGCGCCAGCTTCGATCCGTCCGGTCGCATGGACCACAGCTCACAGGGTCCTCCCAACGGTCCTCTCGTGAACACTATCGCACCGGCCGGCGAGCCAGCGGCATACTGGCGGAAGCTAGTGGCATGTCCAGCAAGTCTTACTGTGTTTTGCCCCACTGATAGGACGTGGGGTTAGCATTGAGACAAGTAGTGGCGGCCTGGAGGCCTTCGTCGATTTGCTCGGGTGTCGTGTAGTCCGTGTTGACCAAGCCTGTCTGTTTGAGGTTCGCGAAGTGGGACTCGATCAGGTTGAGCCACGGGCTGTTGGTCGGCAACCAGTAGAGTCTCAATCGGCGTCCTAGACGGTACGGCAATTCGCGTAGTGCCTTGGGGTGCGTGATGACATTATCCAGTACCAGATGGATCGAGCCAACGGGCCAGAAGGAAAACATGCAGTCTTCCCAGAAGGCCCGGCAGTCGTCAGCCGTCTTGTGCGCACTGCCTCGACCAATCGGATAGGCCTGTGCTTGGGCAGAATGCACCGAACCATTCCAAGGTGCCGTTGCGGCGGCGGCGAGCGCTGTGTAGTAGACTGGGGGACCCATGTTGACGCCCGCCCTCATCCCGTCTGTAGTCTCAGCATCGGGCTTCAGCAAGGTGGCGCTGTTCCCCCTCCTCGCCAGCGCTGCTCAAGCGGGATCAGGTGCAGTCCCAGTGTGACGATTCCATGGCCCAGTTGTGGCGCTGCCACTTCGCATGACCGTCGATGAAACCGAAGTTGCAGCCCTCGTTATGGCGTGGGTCCGGGGAGTAATACGTCCCAAGTGCGTGCGGGTAGATGCAATAGTCGAGGTAGTCGCGGCTATCCCCAATCACGATTGTGTCTGCAGGGGAATGGATATTGGAGTCGTGGGCCGTGGAGTATCCATAGCCTGCGTTGCGGCCGGGCGGCGCGTAGGTCAGCCAGTAATAGTTCCAGCCATAACCGACATTGGTTGCCGAGGGGGGGACGCCTCGGGTCGGATCCGAGGGACACACGACGATGCCTTCGTTCTTCATGTAAGGCATCAGCAGCTCGCCCCACCAGAAATACGAATAGACAGATGGCGCGCCGCTAGGCAGGTAGGACGGGCAGGTGAAACCATCGTAGTCCGTCATGTACGCGGCATGGGCCAGCATGATCTGCTTGACATTGCTCAGACAACTCGTCTGCCTGGCCTTCTCGCGGGCCCGTGCGAACACGGGGAACAGGATCGCGGCCAGGATCGCGATGATCGCGATCACCACCAGCAGCTCAATCAGGGTGAAGCCGAGACGTCTCATCGCTCATTCCTCCATTCATCAGCTGGTGCCAGCAAACACGTGAGTTCAGTCCTCGTACGCTGTGAACAGACGGCGCTGCGCGCAGGCAGAATCGGCACCAAGCCACTTTGCGTGGCCGTCGCAGAACGCATAGTTGCCACCAGCATTGTGATGCGCGGCCACCAAGCTCCCGAATCCGCTCGTGAATATCCAAAAGAGCTGGCACCACGCATCCATCGCCAGCTACCCCAAAGTCGGGCATTCGCAGTTGATGCCCACAGCCCACCACATCGCGTGTGTCTGGTTCTAGCCTCCTCCCGCTTGAGGGGGGTGTACTGCCCGTCGGGTGAGCAGCATGGGCAGCAATTCACGTTCTGAAGTGCAACGTAGTTTGCGCTGGATTCCCAGCTACTCAGCAGCAGATGTCCACGGGCGCAGTCCCGAAGCCCGCCGTGTGGGAGCATGGGATTCGGTCGCCGTCCGAACGCGGAGACGATCCGCGACCAGTTCCGGGGCCCCACGGGCGTGACCGCCTCACCAACGGCCGCAGCAGCGGGGGCCCACTGGCCAATGCAAACGCTGACACTTCTCTCTCACGATGGCCGGTCCGCCGCCCCGTGCGGTATCTATGCCGCCTCTGAACACTGCAAGGGCCCGCCTGTGGGGGCCGGGCCCCCGCAGTTCACAGCGTCTGGTCTGGGTGCTGTGGGGCTCGTCTTCTAGAACACGTCAGGCGACCAGTCCGGGAACTCCCCCTCTGTGAGGGCAGTGGCGCCGGCTCCCAGTTCGCGGATGGCAATCTCATAAGAACCCGTCCAGTAGGCGATGAAGTCCCCGAGCGGCGCCCAGGTGGGGCCGTACTCGCGAACGGCAGTGTCATCGTCGGTCACCGGCACCGGCGCGCCTGTCGCTTCGCCGGTGGTCTCGTTGACGGCGATCGTCCAGGCGTCGGCTTGGCTGTAGTAGACAATAGAGCTCCCGTCAGGCGACCACTCCGGGTACGTGCCCTCGACCAGTACCCAGGGCGTTCCCCCAGCCGCGTGGACCACGCAGAGCTGTCCGGCCTCCCCCTCGGTATCCTTCCTGTTGAACACGACAAACGTGCCGTTCGGCGAGAAGGACGGCCATTCGTCCCGCAGCGGACCGGTGGTAAGCTGTGTCTCGGTCCCGTCCGCCACGATCCAGATGTCGCTGTAGCTTGCCGTGCCCTCCCGATTCCGCACAAAGGCGACCTTACCCGCATCGCAGGGACACACGTCCGGTGCGTTGTCTCCGGGATTACCGGCTGGTGGCGAAGTGAGTGCCTCCTGGTTCGACCCATCGCTGTCCATGGTGTAGAGCCGTCTCTGGCCATCGCGGTTGGAGGTGAATGCGATCCGCCCATCTGGGCCCCAGGAAGGCTTCTGGTTGATGGACGTGCCCGAAGTGAGCTTCTGCTCCCCAGTCCCGTCAGTGTTAATGCTGAAGATCTGCCATGTACCTAGCTCCCGACCTTTGGTGCCCATGTACCGCTGAAACGCGATCTTGCTGGACGTGGACGGGGGAGGGTCCGGCGGCGGCGGCTCTGGCTTCTTCGCCGTCGTCGCCATACCCGGAGCGCCGGGGCCGCTGGGACCACTACACCCGCACAGCACGCAGACGAACGCCAACAAGCACAGTGCTGCCACGATTGCTACTCTCTTCATCCTTCATCGCTCCCTCTCTCAATTGAGGTCACCCGGAACAGGCGACCAGTCCGGCATGCGTCCTTCGCCGAGGTCGCGAAGGTCGCGGCCGTCGGCGCTGATGGTCATGATCCGCGCGGTGGCGGGTCCATCGGCCACCTCCTCTCTCTGGAAGGCCAAGTGGGTCGCGTCCGGCGACCAGCAGGGATGACTGTCCATCATGCCCGACTCACACGAAAGCCGAATCGGTTCGCCAACAGGCCGGCCGTCTGTTGTCAGGCCGATCGTCAAGACGCAGTTGTCGACAACGTACGCAAGCCGGTCGCCGAGAGGCGACCAGTTGGGATCGCGGCCGTTGGTCAGGAACCAGGCCCTGCCGCCATCGGCAGGCATCACGTACACTCCTGATGCCTTGACCAGCGACCGCCGGAAGGCGATGGACCGGCCATCCGGAGACCAGGTGGGCCGGTAGTTCATGTGTCCTTCGGAGGTGAGAGCACGGACCTCCCCCGAGTCCACACTCAGGAGCCACAGATCGTCGCTGCCGTTGCTGCGGCTGAAGGCGATCTCCCGACTGTCGGGCGACCAGGCAGGCCAGTCGTCATCGACGTTCTCTGCGGCTGTGGCCTGCATCTCACGCCGCCCGTCTGCATCGATCACGTACAGGTCGCTGTAGGAGTTGCGACGTGACGCGAAGCACAGGCGCGTGCCGTCCGGGCTCCAGGAGGGGCAGCAGCTATGGCCTGACTCTGGGCCCGTTAACTGCCTCACGTCGCCCCCATCTGCGCACATCGTGAAGAGCCACTCTCCTGTG
>Ga0272441_10005859_pt1 | contig 21039 bp, 23 predicted proteins | sample SSMProp6N_FD_193582 | JGI IMG/M metagenome (GOLD analysis project Ga0272441, IMG submission 193582) | Marine sediment archaeal communities from Little Sippewissett salt marsh, Falmouth, MA, United States - SSM-Prop-6N | ecosystem: Environmental > Aquatic > Marine > Wetlands > Sediment ...
TATACAATATAAACTTAACTATTGTTAAAAAGAACACATACAATAAAACCTTTTTATGATTTATATTTTTTAATAATAATTCTATATCTCTAAAAAAGTAATTTAGACTATTTATTAGTTATCTCTTTATATTACTAGCAAATATTATCCAATTGAATGTCAAATACTATTGCCGAAAAAATATTATCAAGAGCATCAGGCAGAAAAGATGTTGCACCAGGTGATATTGTTGATGCCAATATCGATTTAGCAATGAGTCATGATAATACATTATTAGTATACAAAATAACTAAAGAAATTGGAATAAATAAAGTGTGGAATCCTAATAAAATTGCCATTGTTTTAGACCATCGTTCACCTGCAAATTGTATAAAAACTGCAGAAAATCATAAAAAAATACGAGAATTTGTTACATGGCAGAACATTAATAATTTTTTTGATGTTGGAGAAGGAGTTTGTCACCAAGTTCTCCCTGAACAGGGACTAGTACTTCCAGGTATGCTAATTGTTGGAAGTGATTCTCATACTACCACATTCGGGGCATTTGGTGCTTTTGCAACAGGTATTGGTGCTACAGACATGGCTTCAGTTTGGTCAACAGGAACTTTATGGCTGAAGATACCTGAGACTTTTGGATTTAACATTTATGGAAAACTTGAGTCATTTGTAATGTCAAAAGATATTATCCTTAAAATTATCGGAAAAATTGGCTCTGATGGAGCTAACTACAAGTCATGTGAATTTTTTGGGGAAGCAGTTGAAAAAATGTCGATAGACAGTAGAATGTGTATTTCAAATCAAGCTATGGAAATGGGTGCCAAATCAGCAATCTTTGCATCAGATGAAGCAACTAGGGAATATTTAAAAACAAAAACAAGTAAAAAATTAGAAAATGTCAAATCTGACGATACTGTGAAATATGAAAAAACATTTGATATTGATGTAGAAAATATAGAACCACAAATCGCATGTCCTAATAAAGTAGATAATATAAAATCCGTAAGTGAGGTTATAGGAACAACAATAGATCAAGCAGTATTGGGATCTTGTACAAATGGTCGTTTGGAAGATCTAGCAATAGCTGCTGATATTTTAAAAGGGAAGAAAATTTCAAAGAATATTAGAATGCTGATAGTACCTTCATCCCGTTTAGTTTATTTACAGGCTATACAAAAAGGATTTATTGAAATATTTGTCAAATCTGGGGCTACAATTATTAATCCAGGTTGTGGACCATGTTTAGGTTTGCACGAGGGAGTTGTGGGTAAGGAAGAATGTGTAATTTCTTCAACAAATCGAAACTTCAAAGGAAGAATGGGTTCACCTGAAGCAAAGATATATCTAGCATCACCAGCAACTGTTGCTTTTTCTGCAATAAATGGGGAAATATCAGATCCTCGGGAGATAATCAAATGATTATTAAAGGGAAAGTCATAAAATATGGTGATGATGTTAACACAGATGTCATTATCCCAGGGAGATATTTAGTATATGATAATTATGAAAAATTAGCTTCTCATGCAATGGAAGATTTGGATTTAGATTTTTTAAAAAAATTTTCTAAAGGAGATATAATTGTAGCAGGAAAGAATTTTGGATGTGGTTCATCTAGAGAGCAAGCAGCAATTTGTTTGAAATATATAGGTGTAGGTGCAATTATTGCAAAATCATTTTCAAGAATATTTTTTAGAAATGCAATAAATCAGGGACTGCCAATAATTGAATCTAAGCAAATAGTCGAATCAATCAAAGAAAAGGATCAATTATCAATCAATTTTAATAAGGGAGTTATTGAAAATATAACTATTAATGTTGATTTGAGATTTAAACCACTACCTAAGTTTTTAAGAAAGATTATTAATGACGGCGGGCTTGTTCCATCTCTTAAAAAAAGTAAATTAATAGATAATAATGCTAAATAAAATTGAATCTTATATTTGATAACATTTATTTTTTATTCTTTTTGTAGCAATATCTTAAAACAGGGTTTTCTAAAGTGCCTAAATTAACAATATAAAAAGGAGTCTTTTGATCGCTATTCTTATTTTTCATTTAATCTCTCCTTATTAATATTATTCGTAATCATATATAAATATTGTGATAGTAAATTTTCTTTTTAAAAATAAAATCCCTATTTATTTTAAACCAAAAAATATAAGTCTATATAATGCATTTGGAGGCTAATATTTGAGGAGATATAAGATGGATTGGAAAGATAGATCTGCTTATGTATTTATTAAAACAGCAAAGGGAAAAGCACACGATGTATGGCAACGATTCCAAAATTGGGAAAATGTAATAGGAACATGGATTGTTAGCGGTGAATACGACGTTATTGTCTGGTTTGATGCTCAAGATTGGGATACTGTATACAAATGCGTTGGAGAAATAAAGAATTGGCATGATGTTGAACAGACAAGTTCACATAAAGTATATAACGGATATAAAAGTGATCACTGGTGGTGGGAAAAACCAGCTGGATCATGGGTTTTATTCAGGGAAACAAAATTAAATGAAACTCCAGATAAGATAAGGAAATGGAACTGGATGACCAGTGGTGCTAGTATACCTGGAGATTGGGACTATATTTCATGGGTTGCAGGTGAAAACTGGGATGAAGTTTGGAATCATTTAACAGAGCTTAAAACACAAGATTGGCAAGCTTATCCATTTGTACCAATTAAATCTTGGTGGAACCAAAATTGGAAAGAAAAATGGTGGTGGGGATAAAACCCACTTTCTTTTTTTTAATTATTTAGTTATATCATAAAACAAATTTTTTTAAAAAATGCAGGAGAAAATTGAATATCTTTTCCAACCAATAACTTTATGTATTACCATAGTTCTTAATAAAGGATATTTTATTATCCCTCTCTGACCCTCATCTCAAAGAGGCCGAAGATCATGAAAGAATTTGATATTAAAAAATTAAGACATGGTACAACGTTAGTAAAAAAAGGATTTGCCCAAATGCAAAAGGGCGGTGTTATTATGGATGTAGTTAATGCCGACCAAGCAGTTATTGCTGAAAATAGTGGAGCAGTTGCTGTAATGGCCCTGGAACGGGTTCCTGCTGATATCAGAGCGCATGGTGGAGTTGCAAGAATGGCAGATCCTAAGATTGTTCAAGATATTTTAAATGCAGTAAGTATTCCCGTAATGGCGAAAATCAGAATCGGGCATTTTGTTGAAGCTCAAGCACTGGAATCATTAGGCGTGGATATGATCGACGAGTCGGAAGTCCTAACGCCCGCTGATCCCTTTTATCATGTTGATAAAAAAAAGTTCACTATACCATTTGTCTGTGGGTGTAGAGATCTTGGCGAAGCAGTTCGTAGGATATGGGAAGGAGCTGCAATGATACGAACAAAAGGCGAAGCGGGTACAGGTAATATAGTAGAAGCAATCAGACATCAACGTATGGTCACAAGTATGATTGAAAAATTAAAAGATATGAGTGCCACGGAATTAGAGAGACTTACAGATGAATATGTGCTAAGTTATGTAAATTCATTTCAAAAATTAACTAATAGTAAAGTAAAGGATAGTAGTCTTGTTTTTGAAAAATATAAATATTGTGATGTTAAAAAGGAAATTTTTATTATAATAAAAGAAATAAAGAACCTTCAAAGAATGTCAGTAGTAAATTTTGCTGCAGGTGGGATAGCCACCCCTGCTGATGCAGCAATTATGATGCAACTTGGTAGCGACGGTGTATTTGTAGGATCAGGAATTTTCAAATCAGACAATCCAGCAAAAAGAGCAAGAGCTATAGTTGAAGCAGTAGCACACTATGATGAACCTGATGTTATAGCAAAAGTAAGTAAAAATCTTGGAAATGCAATGGTTGGTATTGAGATTGAAAATATTCCAAAAGAAAAACTATTGCAAGAAAGAGGCTGGTAGAAATAGTCTCTGTAGGGATTTTATCTATTCAGGGATCAGTGTCTGAACACATAAATGCGATCAAATGCATTTTTAGTAGTAAGTGCATTAATGGAAAAATCAAATTGGTTAAATATAAAAACGATCTTGATAAATTAAATGCTTTAATAATTCCTGGAGGAGAAAGCACAACAATATCAAAAATTCTTTATAAAACTGGTTTGTATGATTCTATAGTAGAAAGAATAAATAAAGGAAATCTTTGGATTATGGGCACCTGTGCCGGTTGTGTATTACTTGCGAAAGAAGTTGTTGGAATAGAACGCGAGTACAAGCCCTTATGCGCAATGAATATGAAGGTAAAGAGAAACGCATTTGGTAGACAAAAAGAATCCTTTGAGAGAAACATCAATATAAAAGGGTTAAACGAACCTTATAACGCCGTTTTTATTCGAGCCCCAATTATTAAAGAGATTTGGGGAGAATGTAAAATACTCTCAAAGATAAATAATGATATTATCGCCGCTAGGGAAGATAAGTTTTTAGCCTTATCATTTCACCCTGAGCTAACAAACGATTTAAGAATCCATGAATATTTTTTGCAAATGATTGATTAAGCTTTCATTATTGCAAGTAGAAAGATTCCAAGAGCGATTAATGCACCAATTACAGCTCCGACAACCGCTACTACGCTATTTATTACGACGCCACTGAAATACATGAAATCTGGCGGCATGCCCATAAATGTTAATACATTAGCACCCCAAAGAAACAGTACAAATACTATCAATCCAATGATAATCAAAACTGCTCCAACAGCTCTACTTTTTCCAGATCCAAAGTATGCAGTAAAAATGCCTGCAATTACACTAGCGATTGCAAATACCAGCATTAACATGCTCAAAAAATATTCCAACATTTTTTTTATACCTCCCTAAAATTTGGTTCCAGTTAGGGTTTTAGTATCTATTACACCATCAATTGATCGAATTTTATTTACGACGACTACACCTAAGTTTTCGAAATCATCAGCTTCGATTTTAGCAATGAGATCATATTCCCCAAATAACGGATGAAGTTCGATTATTTCAGGTACCTTTGATAATTTATTGTATACGTCGTGCTCGCGTGCAGGTGCTGCGCTAATAAGTACGAAACCAATCGCCATATATTACCTACCTCTCACCCCTTATACTGTTATTAAATATAAGCCTTTTGTTATTTATCAGGTAATAAATCTATTGCATTATCTTGAATTAACAATAAAATTAGAGAGAAATAAAGGCAATATTAGTAAATTTTGATTGTTAATTATTGGTTTAGAGAGATATCAAAATAAGAACTAAAGTGATAATTATTGCTGGAATCCAGTGTTTATTATCTAAGTTAAGTGGTAGTTCAATAGAAGTTCTTTTAGAAACGAATGTAATTATTGGAAGTCCGACAACAATAAATGTTAAAGCAGCTGATAGCATGTGATAGATCATAAATGGTAATCCTGCTGAAAAAACAAGAGCCATAGAATTAATACTGTGTGGATATATCAAATACCACCATCCTAGATTTGTCCATACATCATATATCAAAACAAATCCAATACCAAGACCCGCAGCAATTCCAATGTTTTTTAACTTTATATCCCCAAAACCTTGTCTTATTCTTTCCCTGTTAAAAATGGTTGATAATGCAATTAATGCAAATCCAGAATAGGTAAATAATATTATTTTGTTCATTTGATTTCCCATATAAACGGAATTGCCTAGTAATAAATCACTAATTAACATACTGAATAAGGGAACTGCAATTGCAAAAGTAGGTTTTAGAAAAATCGCTGCTATTAAAGTCAATACCATTACTATTTCAAAATTTGGAAAAGGTTGTAATCCAAGACTTACCAATGTATATCTTCCTAAAGTCCCGATAATTATTAATAACATCATGCATATAATTTGATTGAAGCCGAGCAAATTGTCTATCTTCATTTATAGCCTCCCATTTTTTTGTAATTAATATTTGAGTATAAATGTTTTTGTTTTTTTATTAAAATACTTCTCCCTTTAATAAATTACATTTTGATAATATCTTATCTTTTATCTTGGCATTACATTCAATTTTTATTGTAATAGTTTCTTTATAATTAATGTCAGTAACCCCTGTTTTATCATACAGTTCAGATACAAATGCTTGAGTGTCTTTGTTAATTGGTAATTTTAGAGTCATTTTTACCAAGTGTGGAAGAGATTTATAGATGGTTTTAATAAGTTTTTCAATATTTATCCTTTCTTTAACAGATATTGGTAGGCAAATTTTATCATTAATAATACCTTCTTTATCAAGAAAATTTTTTAGTAGATCGATATTATCATTTCTAATTAAATCGATTTTATTTAATGCAATTATTACCTTAGATTCGACTCCAAGATCCTGTAATTCATCAAGAGACACTTTTAACTTTTTTTCTACTATTTCTTTGTTTTCACTACCATCAATAACAAGAATAACAATATCTGCAACTCCTATTTCTTCTAAAGTGGAATGGAAAGCTTCAATTATCCAGGACGGCAGATTTTCAATAAAACCAACAGTATCTGTAAGCAGAATTGGTATTTTTTCACCTTGAGGTCTATTTTTTATTCTTCGGGTTGTTGTAGACAATGTTGAAAAAAGTTTTCCTTCTACTTTTACTTTATCAGCTGATAACAGGTTTAATAAACTACTTTTACCAGCGTTTGTGTAACCTGCCAAAGATACCAAATAAAAACCACTTTTATAACGAGTTTGTCTGTGAATTTTTCTATCATTTCTTATTTTTTCTAAATCTTCCCTTAGCTTTTTCATTTGTCTTTTAATCATTTCATAGTAATCATCAACTTGATATTCACCACCAGCCATTAAACCAGGATGTTCACCAGCTCTTGCTCGATGAATCAATTCTTTAACAAAAGGACGCTCATATTGAAGTTGAGCAAGTCTAACTTGCAATCTTGCTTCCTTTCTTTCAGCTCTTTCTTCGAATATTGCAAGAATTAGCCTTATCCTATCAAAAACATCAATATGTAATTTCTTTTCTAATGAAAACCATTGTGAAGGTTTTAACTCCGCGTTTACAATCAGTAGTTTGATTTCTTCTGGATAGTCTTCAATAAACTCTTGGATAATGTCTAACTTACCTGACCCTATAAAGAAATTTACATCAGGCTTTTTTCTACTTTGAATAAATTCTTTAACCACCGTATAACCCAAAGTACTAGCTAATTCATTTATCTCATAAAGATTATTACTAAGTGATACAATAATCGCATTCTTCCAATTATTTTTCATTTTATACTGAAAAGTGTATAATGTTAGGATATGATAATTTTTTCATACTATAAATTTAAAATCTAAAAAAATTTTAAATATTCTGAAATATCAACAACATCTATTTTATAAATATTTAAATCAACCTTTATTTCTCCTGTATATCTAACATGATAGCGCCAATAATTAACTGATGGTATTCCAGTGTGATGAAATATTTTTGATTCTGCTTTTAAATCTAAGTAAAGTTGATCGTTATCCACTTTTAAACGAAATATTATTGGAATATTTTTTCCATGTTCTTTTTTCTGTTTTTCAACATCATAGTGAATATCATCTGGGTTAATTGAGATGAATTTTTGGTTTTTATTCAAGACTACAAGTTTTTGTTTTTTGTTTTGGTTGTTTGTTATGCATGCCCATGTAACAGTATACATCTCACCATGTATTTTTCCAAAATGATAACCCTTAATTCTAAGAGGAGCATACATAGGATAAATATTATGATCGTGATATCCTAAACCTGAGACATCTATAGAATTTTTATTTACAAATATTTTACCTTTTACTGAAAATCTAGGGATTACTAACCAATTACCTAAAAATGTTTTTCCTTGCCAAGCTTTCGAGGTTTTTACAAACTCTAAATCAATTCCATAATTTTCGTCTCTCATGAATATATTATACATCCATTTCTTAGTGTCATTGTCAACCTGTCCATAAATTATCCTTTGCTCGTTTAAATATATAAGAGGCTCTTCTTCAGAGCCTGAGAAGTGTTTGTAAGAATTTCTTTTACTGATTTCATTGATTAATTTACCGTCTTTATACAAACATTGCCCACTTAATACAAAACTAAAATAGCTTAAATAAAAAACATTAGTAACAATTGCCATGCTATATCCCTTATCTAGCATAGCATCATAGTACCATGTTTCTACATGACCAAAATTCCCTTTTTTATGTAAAGAATCATCTTTCTGATTAATGGATTTTGGTAAGAATTTCATAAAACTTATAATCACCTCATCTTAAAAATCATTTGTATTTGTTTTAATTTTGCTGTATAACACATATTTATCTATAGAATTCTAGATATTATTAATTAATAATCCTCCAAATATTCACTTTTTATTTACCCCATGTTTAAACCATCGTAATGTACCGAAAAATCGTTGTAATGAAGTAATATTACCAACAATTCCAAAATAAATCAATACCCATTCTAATACTGTTGTATTCCAAGGTAACTGAAATGAATATCTAACTAAAATATGTTGAACAACCGGAAAAATCATCAATAAAACTAATCTATCAGCTCTACCTAACAGCCCTGAATAATCTCTTTTATAACCAACTGCCTGGGCTTGTGTTCCCATGTAACTAGTTAATAAAACCCCAATAATAGCTAGCAGGCCTATACTTGGACGACACCATGAACTTAATGCAAGTCCACCAACCATAAAAACATCTGCATATCTATCTAAAGCATGATCTAGAAAATCGCCTCTTAATGATGCTTTGTTGGTCAATGTAGCAACTTTTCCATCTAGAGCATCAAAAAGACCATTTAGAAATACAAAAAATACCCCAAAAAAAAGATAGTGGTTATATAACTCAATGTCAGGTGATGAAAAATAAAAAAAAACTCCAGATATAAAAGCAAAACCAAGTGCTATCCATGTTAATAGATCTGGATTTGTTTTAGAGAATCTTTTAGCAATTATATCTAAAAAGGGATCTACTGTGTTACTTATTATATCTAAAACCATTTAATTACCATCAACTAGAAATTATCTAGAATTTCCTCAGACCAATCAATTTGACCAATCTTATATTTTGTTATCAAATCAAAGTTATTGCTTGCAATCTCGATAATTGAAGATAAAACGGATTTAAATGATGCATTTGTAGTATCAATTTCAAATATTTTATTTTCAGGATGAATTTCAAATGCTTCACATAATATAACATCTAATATTTCTGCATCTACATTTTCTTTTATTTTATCTGATACCCAACCTTCCTTTTTTAAACGATTTTTAAGTATTTTTGGATGACATCTGAGTATTATAATATAATCAACAATGTTTAGAAGATGCGATGCATGTCCATCGATAAAAATAATATCATTATTTTTGTAACAATCACTAATATATTTTTCTACTCCTTCTAAATCCATTATTTTTGAGTTTCTTTTTTTATCAATACCAGTTATTAAACCTTTATCTACTGCAAGTTTATTTAAATCAATAATTGAGTATCCTTTGTTTCTTAAAAGATTTGAAACAGTAGTTTTTCCGGTTCCCGGGGTACCTGAAATAGCAACAAGCATACTAAATCATCTTATGATAATCATATCCTCTAAATCCCTTTTTAAAACAGTAATGTAATTCTTGAAAATTGGTTCTAAATTCTTTTATATCTGATTTAATTTTCATAGTATTTTCTTTTTTAATCAAAGCTCTTTCGAAAAATTCCGCAATTTCGTCCATTTCATTTTCCTTCATGCCTATTCTAGTTAATTCTGGTGTTCCTAACCTAAGGCCTGAGGGATTTAAAGGATCTTCATCTCCAGGTATTGTATTCATATTTGTGACAATACCTGCATTTTCAAGTAGTTTAGAGGCTTCTTTTCCCTTACCAGGCCCAATTTCCAATAAAATCTGATGAGATTTCGTAAATCCTAACTTTTCACCAAACACCTTGAAATTTTTTTCAAACAATGATTGTGCTAATCTCTGCGCATTTAATATCGTCTGTTTAGCATATTTCTCGCCAAATTCTAAATGTTCGGCAAATGCAACAGCTTTTGCTGCTACATGATGAAGATGATAAGATGATGTGACCCCTGGAAATACACCAAATCCAAGTTTTCTTAAAAAAGATTTATCAACATCGGTTTCACCATTATGATCTGATAAAATTAATCCACCTTGTGGACCGGGTAGAGTTTTATGCGTACTACCACTTACAATATCTGCACCTTCTCTAAGAGGATCTTGAAATTGTTTACCTCCAATTAAACCTAAAACATGTGCTGCATCATACACAAGATATGCACCAACATCATGGGCAGCTTCTGCTATTTCTCTTATTGGGCTTGGAAATAGAAAAACAGATCTACCGTTTAAAGCTAGTTTTGGTTTTACCTTCTTTATAAGTTTTACTGCGCCATCAACATCAATATTCATCTCCTCATCATTAAAGGGATAGGAGATTAATTGAATAGCACGTACTCCAGCTGCACCCCATTTTCCAAAAGATATATGTGCACCGTTTGCTAAATCTAAAACAGTTGCAGTTTCTCCTGGTTTCATTAAAGCTTTTAATATCGCAATATTTGCTGTTGTACCTGCCGTAGGTCTTACATCAGCATAGTTACAATTAAACAATTTCCTTGCCAATTCAATTGCCTTTAATTCAACCAAATCAAAATATTTACAACCCTCATAATATCTATTACCGGGAGTACCTTCAGCATATCTTCCATGAAAATCTGTTATAAGCATCTCTTTACATAAAGGGGATAAAACATTTTCACTTGCAATCATAGGCAAAGAATCTGCAAAAAATTCATTATTCTTCATTGCTTGTTTTCGTATATATTCAACCTCATTTAGCCAATCCATTGACATCACAAAAAGTTGAATAATTGATTCTAATAAAAAGCTAATGGAATAAATCGATGAATTAAAAATGATGTTAGTATTTATTTATTTAGATGAATTTAAGATATATTTATAAGCCTATTTTTGCATATATAAAAAAATACATAAATAGATACATTAATTATATTTTATATAATAAAATTATAAATTACTATAAAAAAGTATATAAGCAACTGTTTTTATGCCCGCCATAAATAACTAACTGGTTTGTTTAAAAATTACCTTTGAGGGAAAGTGATGGTAAAGATTAATATTAGTATCGAAGGAGAAGATATTTCAGAAATTGTCGACGAGCTCTTGAAAGTTGGTATAGAACTTATTAATTCAAATAAAAAAGAGTTTAGAGAAGCATTAAAAACTGCAGCTGATGTAATTCTTGATGTTCTTATGGAGCACAATACTGTAGAAAGAGGAGCAGAATTATACAGAAAAATTAATAGTGAAATCAACTGGACATACAAAAAGGATAAAAGATAAGTATCCTATGGATTAAACTATAGTTCTAAAAATGTTTTTGGAGTTTTTGTAAGAAGTTCATATCCATCCTTTGTTACAAGTACGTCATCTTCTATTCTTACACCGCCATATTTTGGAATGTATATACCGGGTTCTACTGTAAATACCATATTCTCTTTTAATATGATATTACTATCTGGACTTAAACGGCCTCCATCATGAACCGATAGACCAATTGAATGTCCTGTTGAATGAATAAAACGACCTTTGTATTTTGTTTTATCAATACATGTGTTTACTGCTTCGTGTATATCACATGCTTTTTTATTAGGTTTGATATTCTCCAACCCAACCTTCTGTGCTTTTAAAACAGTTTCATATATATCTTTTTGTTTTTCGCTTGGATTTTTATATACAAATGTTCTAGTTATATCTGAGTTGTATCTGTTGACTGAAGCACCAAAATCAAACAATGCAAAATTCCCTTTTTTTAACTTAGTATTTCCATGACTATAATGAGGTTCTGCAGTGTTGACATCAAATGAACAAATAGTCTCAAATGCAGGTTTTTCAGCTCCAAGTTTTTGCATAGAATAATCTATTTCAGCTGCTATTTCATATTCATATACACCTTCATTTAATAATTCTGGAATCTTTTCTACTATTTGATCAGCAATTACACATGCTTTTTTTATATTTTTTAATTCATATCTATCTTTAACTAGTCTTACTTTTTGAAGCTCGTTTGAAATATCGTAAAAATTAGATTTGGGGAATAATTCTTGGAATTTAAAAAAATCTAAGAGCGAAATTCCTAAATAATTTAATCCAATATTTTTAAAAGGTGCAATTGATGTTTTCATTATTTCATTATATTCTTTTCTATTCTTGTATACAAGTAGATTTGCTATTGATTTTTTTGCACTTTCCACCTCAAGTGTTGACATAACAATATCCATATTACCGTCTGGATATAATATCAAAATTGACCCTTCAAATAGTCCATTTTTAATCCCGGTAAAATAAAAAAAATTGTTGTCAATGTATGGATAATCACTATTTTTAATTATAATAATGTCTGTAGGTTTTTTTAATTTATTAAAAATATTTCTTACTCTATTTTTTATCAAGATATCTCCAAACACTTAAATATGTTAATAACTAATATGTTATAAATAAAAATGGATTGGAAAGATCTATTGGAAATAAAATGATTTTATTTTTTTCCAGTCGTTGAAATTAATTTATTTAACTGAGTAAGATCTTCTCTAATATTATTTATTTCCTTCATCTTTTCTTTTTCAAAACTCTTCAGGATATTATTTAAATCTTGAGTGAGTTTGTAAAGATGAACAGGTCTTCCTTTACCTTTCTTCTTGATATCTCGCTTTTTTGCCCATCCTCTTCTCCTGAGCTCTTGCATAGCAACGCTTACCTCGGGCTGTCGAAGATCAGCACCTTGCTCAACATCTGCAGAACGGCATTCATCAACCTGAGAGATGTACATTAAGGTTTTAGCAAGATTCTTCGGCATGCCAAGATCAGTGAAGAGTTCGACAACCTTAGCATCCTTATCATCTAACACAAATGATCTTTTTCTTTTCATGATTTCTCCTCATGAAATAAATCAATTTTTCAGTATATATAATTTTCTTATTTTTCAATTAATTGAATCTATTTTTACTATTTTATTATTCCAATTTTTATATAAGTTTCTATTATTTAAATCTTTTTATCTTAATGCTACTTTCACCCAACATCTTTTTTGCTAGATCATCAGGGTATTCTCCAGAATAAATAATCTCCTTTACTCCTGCATTAATAAGCATTTTAACACAAACAACACAGGGAGTATTAGTACAATACAATGTAGAACCTGTTATTGAAACTCCAAAAACAGCCGCTTGAATAATTGCATTTTGTTCAGCATGCAACCCGCGACATAATTCATGTCTTTCTCCAGATTTTACAGACATTTGTTGGCGAATACATCCTACATCCATACAATGATCAAGACCTTTTGGAGCTCCATTATAACCCGTGCTTAAAATATGTTTATCTTTTACCAAAATTGCCCCAACTTTTCTTCTTAAACAAGTACTTCTTTTTGATACAACATAAGCCATTTCCATGAAATATTCATCATATGAAGGTCTATTGTTTGTATGAATTAACATATTCGACATAAAAAATGAATGGGAATTTAACTTAATAAAATATTGACATTAATTTAAAAAAATCATTTGTTTAATTTTACTTCGACTTCTTGAAAATCACTAGTGACAAACGAATTTTTAAATGCTTTTCTAGCATCATTTTCAATAGTTTTATGGTTTAAATATCTGGGACTTATATGTGTTAGATATAATCTCTTTACCTGTGCCTGTTTTGCAATTTCTGCTGCTTGAAAAGCTGTCGAGTGACCGTATTTATTTGCAATATCTTCAAGCTCTGAATCAAATGTTGCATCATGAATTAAAATATCTGCTCCTTCTGAAAAATCAATTAGATTTTTATCTGGTTTTGTATCACTTGATATGACAATTTTTCGGCCTTTTCTAGATGGACCCAATACCATATCAGGCGTAATTTTTTTACCATTTCCAAGGGTTATTGATCTACCTTTTTGTAATTTATTAAATAATGGTCCTTCAGGTATACCTAAGTTCAATGCTTCTGGTTTATTGAATTTACCTGGTCTAGTATATTCTTCTAAACAAAAAGCCAATGTTGGTACCTTATGTTTTACCTTCTTTGCTTTGATTGAATACTCCTTGAAATCCAAGATTGATCCATCGCTTATTTCATGGGTAATTATTCTATATGCAGGTTTGAAATAACCAAGAGATAAAATATTTTTTACTAAATCTATTATACCTTTAGGACCAAAGATATGAAGACTCTCGTCTCTATCATTCAATTGCATTGTTTGAATTAGACCTGGTAGGCCAAGAAAATGATCACCGTGAAAATGTGTAATAAAAATCTTAGAAATCTGCATATAACTTAGATTAGATTTCTGAAATTGTCTTTGTGTTCCTTCCCCGCAATCAAATAGTATTATTTCACTGCCTCTTTTAATTGCAATAGATGAAACGTTTCTTTTTATTGTGGGCCAACTACCGCCAGTCCCAAGAAATATTATGTTTAATTGTGTCATTTTTTATACACCCGATATCAAGTAGGTGTAAAAGTATTTTGGTGATTATATTTTTTTTCAAATGTATTAAATTGAGGAATAAAATAAATATTTTCAAATTTATCAAGTGAAGTAGATAATACCAAGAATAATCGTGTTACTAAATATAATATCAAGAAATAATCTATATATTACTGGATTTAACGAGGAATATATTGGTTGACAGGAGAATAAATTTTTACTAACCTGGACAACCAACCGCATCACAAGTTGGCATAGTGGAATATAGAATTAATGCACCAATAAAAAGAATTGATAAAAAGATTACCGCACCAATTAGGGTCAAAATGTTCTTTAATGGAAACCAACAATGCGTTGGTGAGAAGTTTACAAACCACGTATGGTTGCCGTTATTAAGATTATTATCTAAGTTTACATTTCTTTTGTTATTTCTCATAGATTTTATCAGATAGATTGTGGCATCAATATTATCAACATCCTGTTTCTTTAAAAGTGATACTAATTGAACTGAAAACTTATTGTAACTATCATCATCCATTGAGCATACTAATTCTATGAACTTTTGAACAGTCAGTTGCTTATTATCTCTGATTGGTATATTGATATTGGTATCGGTTCCTTTCCCAATGTAATCACAGGTTATATGATTACTATCTTTCTCTATTGCTCTACCTCTTCTTATATTAAATAACGGTGATTCTTTCAAATTAGATTCTACACTCTGATACCCAACCACAGATGTAAACGATACACCTACAAGTATTGCAACTGCTATGATACTTCCAATTAGGATTTTCTTTTTCATTTTTCCCTCTTATAACCATCCTTAAATTCAATTGTTCTTTGTTGTTATAATTAATAATCAACAGTAAATTCAATACCCATAGTAAAATTATCGCTTTCAATTATTCTAAATTCGTCACAATAAGAAAATAAATTGAAATTATACTTATCACAAGGTGTATCTTCTGCAATACAGATATACATTAAAGTAGAAATCTTGGTTTCTTCGCCTTCATATAAAATAGGAGTATAAAATGTATTTTCCGAAAATACTACATCAATGTATTCAGAATCCTCTGTTGTTTCTAACATTATCTTTTGCATTGGACGATAAAAACTATAGAATAAAATTAAGTTGTTTAATGGCCAAGGAATTCTATTTTTAAACTCTGTTGGGATGTTTGTAGAGTATATCACATTCAAAGGAATAGACACCCATTTTCCGGGCGAAATAGGTGATTGTAATCCAGAATTATTTTCTATTAATATCCGTGCTTGTGCTTGAAATGTAATAAGATGAATAGGTCTGTATTCATCACCATTGGTTAATTTTGTTTGTATTGCCTGCATAGGCGGCATTAAAATAAATATTGTTATAATTAATACAATTCCAACTACTATCTTTTTTCTCATAACTTTCCCCACAATTTATAATGCACATCTGATATAAGTGTTTATCGTTGTCACAGGGTTTATATACCAAACCATCAATTAATATATTGAAGGGGGAAGAATTGAATGAAAAACAAAATAGTTGTGAGTATTGTTGGGCTGTTGATAATTGCCACATGTTTTTTCTCTGTTACAGCAAACCGAAATCTACAATTGAAAAAAGAGTTGTATAACAATAAATATCCAAGTTCTATGGATTTATTAAATGATAATAAACTAAATTTGGGTAAATCTATAATTTTAAAAGAAAAAAGTTCATGTGAGCATTTTGCTTATTATTCTTCTGATGATGACCTATGCTGGATTTATAAATTATTTCTAACTCCGCCATATAATTCTACATGTGTATGTGGGGGAGAATCTGGTAGTGGGCCTTTTTTTCCCAGCGGTACTTGGACGACTGATGATAGATTGCTTGTGACAGAATATCAAAATGGTGCTCTGTGGGAAATAGATCTAGAAAATTGTGATTTAATAGAAATTGGTGGAGGGGGAGTGGGCCTCAATGGTTTGACCTATGATCCAACCAGTGGAAAAGTGTATGGATGTTCTAGCTCTGATCTATTTGAAATCGATCCATACACAGGGGCGCAAGAAGTAATTGGATTTTTTAACATTGGTACTACTATGACTGAGATAGCTTGTGATGCAGACGGCGTGATGTACGGTTGGGATGTTAAATTCAGTGGGAATTCAATTCTTTATACAATTAATAAAGAGACTGGAGAAGCAACCCCAATTGGTTCTATGGGAATGACATTGTTGTATGCACAGGATGGAGATTTTTGTAGAGAATGCGACATTTTATACTTAGCAGCTTTTGTATACAGCCCCATATATGGTAGTTATTTAATCGAGTGTGATGAGGATATAGGTGAATGTGAAATTCTTTGTAGTCTTAACAACTATGCAGGGTTATTTGTAATCCCTTATCAATGCAATCTACGACCTATTGCTGAATTTAATTGGACACCTGAGATTCCTGAACCAGGAAAAGAAATCCTTTTCAATGCTTCAGAAAGCTATGATCCTGATGGTTATATTAAACTGTATGAATGGGACTGGGATAATGATGGAGTGTTTGATGAAAAGAACTATACATGTCCACTTGCAACACATACTTTTGACGAAAAGGGATATTATCCTGTTACCTTGAGAGTTCATGATAACAACTTCACAAACAATTCAGTTACAATGATTGTTAGGGTTGGTAATGAACCACCATCCACTCCAGAGATAGATGGTAAGAAGATATTTAAGGTTGGAGAAAGTGGGGACTATACATATAATATCAGTTCTATAGATCCGGATAATGACAACATATATTACTTTATTGAATTGGGTGGTTGGTTTGGACCATATAATTCAGGTGAAAAAGTATCGAGAAATATATACATAAATGCTGAAGAGAAAGGAAATCATTCTGTTTTTAGAATTAAAGCAAGGGATGTTTGTGGAGCCGAAAGCGATTGGGCGACTTTAGAGATTACTGTTCCAAAGAGTTTTAACTGGTTTATGAACTTTTTATACAGGTTCCCATTGTTGCATAGGTTGCTGGAGGGATTGATTAAATGAAGAAACTGCTGGTTATTGGGATAATCATTCTGTTGGTTGGAATGAGCGTACCATCAACAGGGATTAATGTTGAGAAATCAACTACAGTGTCTTTTAACGGCAATACTCTTTATGTCGGTGGAAGTGGACCCGGTAACTATACTAAGATACAGGATGCAATAGATAATGCAAGTGATGGGGATACTGTTTTTGTGTATGACGATTCTTCACCATACTTTGAGAACCTTAGCATAAGCCATTCGATTACACTTATGGGAGAAGGCCAATCTTCTACTATTATAAGTGGATTTGCCTATGCGGCGATACGCATCTATGCACCCAACGTAACCATTCGGGATTTTACAATTGAAAACCCTGGTGATCTTGGTATCCTCATCAGAACCAGTGACGTAACGATAACACATGCTATCTTCCAGAATATACGTAATTACGGCATCGAAGCACATACACGATATGGGGATCATATCATTGAACGACTCTGCATCCAAAATAATACCTTCTATGGTCCTCACAATGGATTCTATGGATTTGAATGCAATGAACTTATCATTGCAAACAATACTTTCTCTGAAGCCAAAATTGAGTTCCACCACTGTTTTCATGCCAGTATCTTCCATAATCATTTCACGTCCAGTTGGGGATTTGGATATTTTGAGAGTCTTTCTGGCTGGAACCATATCTATAAAAATGAATTCAGAAACTGTGATTGTGCTATACGTCTCATTCACCCCGGTCATGATCTTGTTGAGATGAATAATTTTGTGAAAAACACCCGTGATGTGTCCTTCAGCAGATTTTTTATTGCAGCATTTTTTTTCAAGCTAGAGGCGCTCATGGATCATGATTGGATGTTATGGGGCAATTATAGTCTTTTTTCCCCCACAGTCTGGAGAGAAAATTATTGGGGTAGATCGTTGATTCATCCCAAGATACTTTTTGGGTCACTACTCCTTTTCTATATAATTAGTTATTATTTTTATCCGCTACCAATTGGGATTCCTTTGATAAGGTTCGATAGACATCCTGCAATAAAACCATATGATATTTAGAGTAACCAACATTTAAATACACCATTATCATTAGAATAAGTAGGGAGGAATATATGAATCCAATTAGGAAAGGATTGGCAGTTGCTGTTTTTTTATTATTAGTTGGGATGAGTATACCATCAACTGGTAGATTATTAGATGACGCGACACCACCTGAAATATCAGTAACGTGGAGAATATGGAGTATAGATAAGTTGGTGGTGGATTTTATCTGCAATGTTTATGATAATGAAAGTGGGGTGTCCAGAGTTGAGTTATACTATAATGATGAACTATTATTCACACAAATCGGTTCAGGACCAGAATTTATATTCGGTTCATATCTTATTGATGAGATACACCCGACAGATGTATTCAAGTTTGTTGCATACAATGGGGCGGATCTATCATCCTATGCAATTTTGAAAGGTTCAGATTATAAAATACATCCAAAAAGTCAATATTATAATTCACGACCTGAGGAACCTGTTATAACTAATCAGTTGGAAAGTTCAATTTTATCTTATGAAAGGAAAACCTTGTATGTTGGTGGTAATGGAGTTGGCAACTATACTAAAATACAGGATGCAATAGATAATTCGTCTAATGGAGATACAGTGTTTGTGTATAATGGGACCTATCATGAGAGTGTAAAAATAAATAAATCAATTGATTTAATAGGCGAAAATAGAAGTTCAACAATAATTGAAGGTGATTATTATTATTCATATATTGTTACCATTTCTGCCGATTATGTGTTATTTCAAAATTTCACATTGGAAAATCTATCTGGTTATTATTCAGGAATATATTTAAGCTCTAACTATAGCATAATTAGAAATAATACCATTAACTCGGAAAATGAATGTTCTTGGTATGCATTTTTCGAAGGTATAGCTCTTGATCATTCAAATAATAATATCCTCTTAGGTAATAATATTACAATAAAATGTTACTCATCTATGGGGGAATGTAACACTGTGGGGTTATTTCTCTCCTATTCTAATAATAATACCATTATTTATAATAATATATCTAACAACACTGTAGATTATCATATGTTCTCCGGGTTTGGATATGGTATCTATCTTTATGTTTCCAGTAATAACACAATTAATAATAACATCATATCAAATAATGACATAGGTATCGATGTCTTGTATTCATGTGTGTATAATAATATTTCTGGAAATAGTATATTCAAAAATAATAAATTTGCTATAGTTATATATGAATCAGATAATAATTACATATCAAATAACTGCTTTTCACATAATGACCGTTATGGAGTGTATCTAGATAAGTCAAGCAGAGTGAATATCTTTAATAATTGTTTTATTGATGATGGTATATTTGTTGAGGATTCTTATTTAAATTATATTGAAAATAATACAGTAAATGGTAGGCCTTTGGCTTACCTTGCAAATGAATCAGATTGTGTACTAACAGATGCTGGGCAAGTTGTTCTAATTAATTGCAGTAACATAACACTCCATAATCTAAATCTCACTTTTACAAGTGTCAGTATAGAACTATGGAATACTGATAATTGTACAATTTCAAATAACAATTGTTCAAATAGCAGCTATGGGATTTATCTTAAAAATTCAAATGATAATACATTACAGAATAATATCCATCTAAACATGTTATATGGGTTATATTTAATAAATACTCAAGAAAACAAAATCATAAATAATAGCATTAAAAATAGTAGCGTTGGTATAATTTACTCTAATTCTAAAGATAGTATCATAGATGGAAATGATATTTCTAATAATGGTAATGCAATAAGTTTTGGAGGATATTCTGGTCCTGGTTGTAAAAACATTTCCATATCCAATAATAATATACATTCAAACTATTATATGGATGGTGCAATTATATTGACTAATTCTATTTTCTTTAACATAACCAACAACACAATTTCAAACAACAATAATGGGATTTATGCAAGTGATTTCACATCACATATCATAATCAAAGATAACGTTATCTCAAATAATAGTGGAGAGTATCGAGGTAATGGAGTGTTATGTTGGGGTTCTCACAATATTTCTGTGATTTCTAATAAAATAAATTCAAATCAGGGATATGGTATACTTTTACAAACTGGTAAAAACCACAATGTGTTTAACAACACCCTCTCCAAAAATGGCCTTGTTGTTTATCATGCTAATGACAATAATGTTGAAAATAATACCGTTAATGGAAAACCACTTGTATACCTAGAAAGTAAATCAGATTTTTTAATTACTGAAGCTGGTCAAGTTGTTTTGATTAGTTGCGAAAACATATCTGTTATTTGTCAAAATTTATCAAATGCTAACATTGGAATAGTATATAGAAAATGCAATAATTGTTCATCTGTGAATAACAAATGTTCTGACGGTGACTCAGGTTTATTAATTTATGAATCTAGCAACATCAACATCAGTAAAAATAATATTTCTAATAACAGTGGAGATGGTATTTTTATCGATGATTGCAATAATATTAATATTTTAAA